>Ga0233427_10000823_pt1 | contig 36911 bp, 43 predicted proteins | sample SI_118_April2016_5_FD_179885 | JGI IMG/M metagenome (GOLD analysis project Ga0233427, IMG submission 179885) | Seawater microbial communities from Saanich Inlet, British Columbia, Canada - SI_118_April2016_100_MG | ecosystem: Environmental > Aquatic > Marine > Inlet | place: Canada: British...
ACGATGGTTGTGAATTTGATTGCACCGATTGCGATGGATGACGGTCTTCGCTTCGCCATTCGCGAAGGTGGCCGCACCGTCGGCGCCGGCGTCGTCACCTCCATCATCGAATAGGCCGGCGCGAGGCTTGCGACGGTGCATTCGGTGGATAGGAGTGTAGCTCAATTGGTAGAGCACCGGTCTCCAAAACCGGGGGCTGTAGGTTCGAGTCCTACCACTCCTGCCAGCCGGAATGTCCGGCCAGCGAATGTGTCGGGTGCGAAATAGTAACGCGATGAAAGCGGAACGAATGGCAAGACCATCGGTTGGCGAGTTTGTACGCCAGGTACGACAAGAGGTGAGCAAGGTCACATGGCCGACGCGCACCGAAACAATTCAGTCGACCCTGATGGTCGTTGTCATGGTCACGTTTGCGGCTTTGTTTTTTTTCCTCGTCGACGTTGTGTTGGCGGAACTCGTTCAATTGGCCTTGTCGGTCGGGGGTTGATGATTTGATGGGCATGCAGTGGTTTGTCATTCACGCCTATTCCGGCTTTGAAGCCAAGGTCGCGGAATCGATCAAGGAACAAGCCGTGACCAAGGGCATGGATGACATGTTCGAGGATGTGCTGGTGCCGACCGAGGAAGTGGTCGAGATGCGCCGCGGTGCGAAGGTGAATTCGGAACGGAAGTTCTTCCCGGGATATGTGCTCGTTCGTATGGACATGAACGAGCAGAGCTATCACCTGGTGAAGAACACGCCGAAGGTGACGGGCTTTCTGGGTGCGGGCAACAAGCCGGCGCCGATCAGTCAGGCCGAAGCCGACCGGATCCTGCATCAGGTCAAGGAAGGCGTCGAGCGGCCGAAGCCGTCCGTGACCTTCGATATTGGTGAGGAAGTGCGGGTCAATGACGGCCCGTTCCAGTCTTTCAACGGCGTGGTCGAGGATGTCGACGAAGAGCGCGCCCGGGTGAAAGTCTCAGTCTCTATTTTTGGCCGGTCAACACCGGTCGAGTTGGAATACGGTCAGGTCGAGAAACTTTAACCTGGACGTTTGTTGGCCACCGCAAGGTGGTGCGCGGGAGGTTGGCTCCATAAGCCCTTGGGGCGCCGTACCGCGAAACCTCGAAAGGACATGAGGTCTAAGTCATGGCGAAGAAAATTGACGGTTACGTCAAACTCGAAATCCCGGCCGGACAGGCCAACCCGTCGCCGCCCGTTGGTCCGGCGCTCGGTCAGGCTGGCCTGAACATCATGGAGTTCTGCAAGGCGTTTAATGCGCTGACGCAGAATGGTGAGCAGGGCGTGCCGACCCCGGTGGTCATTACGGTCTACCAGGACAAGTCGTTCACCTTCGTGACCAAGACGCCGCCCGCCAGCTACTTCCTGAAGAAGGCGGCGCGCGTGCAAAAGGGTAGCGGGACCACAGGGCGCGACCTTGTGGGCCGTGTCACGGACGCGCAGTGCCGCGAGATCGCGGAAGCGAAGATGGTTGATTTGAACGCCAATGACATCGAGGCGGCGGCGCAGATGATCAAAGGCACGGCCCGCTCGATGGGCCTAGAGGTGGTGGGGTAACGATGGCGAAACCTGGAAAGCGTATGCGCAGTGCCCGCGAGAAGGTCGATCCTGATATCAAGGTTTCGATCGGTGAGGCTGTGCGGCTGGTGAAGGAAAACGCCACCGCGAAATTCGACGAGACGATCGAGATTTCGCTGAACCTGAATGTCGATCCACGCCACGCCGATCAGAATGTGCGCGGCGTCGTGTCGCTGCCCAATGGCACCGGCAAGGACGTGCGCATCGCCGTGTTTGCCAAGGACGACAAGGCCGAGGAGGCGCTCGCCGCCGGTGCGGATATCGTCGGTGCCGAAGATCTGGCGGAGAAGGTGCAGAATGGCGAGATCAATTTCGATCGCGTGATTGCGACCCCGGACATGATGCCCGTCGTCGGCCGGCTCGGTAAGGTGCTCGGCCCGCGCGGCCTGATGCCGAACCCGAAGCTCGGGTCGGTGACAAATGATGTGACCGCCGCGGTGACGAATGCCAAGTCCGGCGAAGTGCAGTTCCGGGTCGAGAAGACCGGGATCGTGCATGCCGGCATCGGCAAGGCGAGCTTTAGTGAAGACCAGATTCGCCAGAATCTGGATGCCTTCCTGAACGCCATCCTCCGGGTAAAACCGAGCGGCGTGAAGGGCTCGTATGTGAATAGAGTGGCGCTTACCTCGACCATGGGTCCGGGTGTGCGTTTCGATGTGGCGGACATTGGAAGTTCGACACAAGAAGCGGCCGAATAGGTCGTCAGTAAGATTTCCGCGGCCGGTGTCAACCGGGGCGGGAGGACTGTCCGAGACTGCAGGCGTCCAAAGGGTCAAAACCCGGCGGGCTTAAGTGCCGGAAACGGTGGCCCTGCATAGACGGGAGATGGCGAACGGGCATGTGGCCGTTCGTATCGCTCCTGGGACAGGTTAGGAGCGGTTTCGGTCTGTGTTGGACCGGAGCCAAATTGCAACGGTGCGGTTTGTCGATTTGTTCGGCCCGCGCCAAGTTTGCGGAGACGGTAAGTGGACCGAGCTAGAAAAGAAGAGCTGGTGACCGAACTCAGCCAGTCTTTTGCGGAGGCCGCGCTCGTCGTGGTGACGCAACAGACCGGACTTACGGTGTCGGAGAGTACAGAACTCCGATCCCGTATGCGTGAGGCCGGTGCCGGTTACAAAGTGACCAAGAACAGGCTCGCGAAACTCGCCCTGGCGGGAACGACTTATGAGCAGATCAGTGATCTGTTCTCGGGTCCGACCGCAATTGCGTATTCCGCCGACCCAGTGGCGGCGGCACGTGTGGCAGTTAGTTATGCGAAGGAAAACGACAAACTGATCGTTGTCGGGGGCGCCATGGGCGACACCCTGCTCGATGAGAATGCCGTCAAGGCATTGGCGTCGCTTCCCTCGCTCGACGAGCTGCGCAGCAAGCTGGTGGGCTTGTTGAACGCGCCTGCGACCAAGGTCGCCGGTGTGCTTCAGGCACCTGCCGGACAACTTGCACGCGTCTTTGGCGCATACGCAAATCAGGACGAGGCAGCGTAGGCCGGGTCCGATATCTCGAATATCGAAAAGTCTCTCAAAAGTCTCAGGAGTAAATGAAAATGGCAGATATTGAAAAAATCGCAGAAGATCTAAGCGCTCTCACCGTTCTCGAGGCCGCCGAATTGTCGACGTTGCTCGAAGAAAAATGGGGCGTCAGCGCCGCCGCACCAGTCGCGATGGCTGCAGCCCCGGCCGGCGATGCCGGTGCTGCCGCTGAGGAGCAGACGGAGTTCGACGTCATCCTCGCGACTGTTGGCGACAAGAAGATCAACGTGATCAAAGAGGTCCGGACGATTACCGGTCTGGGCCTGAAGGAAGCCAAGGACCTCGTCGAGGGTGCACCGAAGCCTGTGAAGGAAGGTGTGTCCAAGGATGAGGCCAATGAGCTGAAGGGCAAGCTGGAAGAAGCGGGCGCGACCGTCGAGGTCAAGTAGCTCGCCAGCAACGGGATCGGCGGCGGCCGGGAAGCAATTCCCGCCGCCGCCGGCATCCTCGGATCGCCGAAGACCACAGGGATTGATGGTCGGCGGCGATGCGACGATGCCGGAAGGGGGAAACTCCGGACCGGTCAATCGAATTGGAATGGCCCGATTGGTCGCGGGCATAAGCTCGCGACAACGAAGAGAGGCAATTAATGGCGCAGTCGTTCACCGGTCGCAAACGTATCCGTAAAAACTTTGGACGGATTCTCGAAGTGGCGCCCATGCCGAACCTCATTGAGGTTCAGATGAGTTCCTATGAGCAATTCCTGAAAAGCACCACGCTCGAAGGAGAGCGTGCGGATGTGGGGCTGACGGAAGTATTCAAATCCGTATTCCCGATCCGTGATTTTGCGGAAAAGGCCCAGCTTGAGTTCGTCGATTACGAACTCGAGGAACCGAAGTACGACGTCGAGGAATGCCAGCAACGCGGCATGACCTTCGCAGCTCCTCTGAAGGTTACGTTGCGCCTCGTGGTCTGGGATGTTGACGAGGATACGGGCTCGCGCTCGATCCGCGACATCAAGGAGCAGGACGTCTACATGGGCGACATGCCCCTGATGACGGTCAAGGGCACTTTTGTGATCAACGGCACCGAGCGGGTGATCGTCTCGCAGATGCATCGTTCGCCTGGTGTCTTCTTCGACCATGACAAGGGCAAATCTCATTCGTCCGGCAAATTCCTGTTTGCCGCGCGCGTGATTCCCTATCGTGGTTCCTGGCTCGACTTCGAATTCGATGCCAAGGACATCGTGCATGTCCGGATCGATCGCCGCCGCAAGCTGCCGGTGACGACATTCCTGATGGCGCTCGACAGTGCCGATACGGCCAAGCTCCGCGCCGAGCGCGCCGAGGAAGGGCGCGATCTCGAGCCGTTCGAGGCCGTCGGCATGTCACACGAGGAGATCCTCGACACCTTCTACGACAAGACGAGCTTCAGCCTGACCAAGAATGGCTGGCAGACGCCGCTTGATGCCGAGCGCATGGGCGGGGTCAAGCTGACACATGATCTGGTAGATGCGAAGACGGGCAAGGTGGTCGCCGAAGCGGAAGCCAAGTACACGCCGCGCGTCGCACGCCAGGTCGAGGAAGCGGGCGTTAAGGACATCCTCGTGAGCGCGGACGAGCTGCTCGGCCAGTATTTCGGGGAAGACATCATCAACGAAGAGACGGGTGAAGTGCTCGTCGAAGCCGGCGATGAGATCACGGAAGAGGTCCTTGAATCCTTCGTGGAACTCAAGATCAAGGCCTTCACGGCACTGGCGATCGATCATGTGACCGTCGGACCGTATATCCGCAACACGCTCGCCGCCGACAAAAACCGTTCGCGCGAAGATGCGCTGATCGATATTTACCGGGTCATGCGCCCGGGTGAGCCGCCGACCTATGAGACGGCGGAGAACCTGTTCAAGAGCCTGTTCTTCGACAACGAGCGCTATGACCTCTCGGCGGTCGGTCGTGTGAAGATGAACGCGCGTCTGGAGCTCGATTGCCCCGACACGATGCGTGTCCTGCGCAAGGACGACGTCCTGCATATCATCAAGCTGATGGTCGGCATGAAAGACGGCCGGGGCGATATCGACGATATTGATCATCTCGGCAATCGCCGGGTTCGTTCGGTCGGCGAGCTGATGGAAAATCAGTATCGTATTGGCCTGCTGCGCATGGAGCGGGCGATCCGCGAGCGCATGTCGACGGTCGAAATCGACAGTGTCATGCCGCACGACCTGATCAACGCAAAGCCGGCTGCCGCCGCGGTGCGCGAGTTCTTTGGCTCGTCGCAGTTGAGTCAGTTCATGGATCAGACCAATCCGCTGTCGGAAATCACCCATAAGCGCCGTCTGTCGGCGCTCGGACCGGGCGGTCTGACCCGCGAACGCGCTGGTTTCGAAGTGCGCGATGTGCATCCGACCCATTACGGCCGGATCTGCCCGATCGAGACGCCGGAAGGCCCGAATATCGGCCTGATCAATTCGCTCGCGACCTATGCGCGTGTGAACAAGTACGGCTTCATCGAGACGCCTTATCGCGAAGTGAAAGACGAAAAGGTCACCGATCAGGTTGTCTATCTGTCGGCGATGGAAGAGGGCCGCTACACGATTGCTCAGGCAAACTCCACGATCGACAAGAACAGCAAGCTGTCCGATGAGCTTGTCAGTTGCCGCCAGGGCAATGACTACCTCATGGCGTTGCCGGGCGATGTCGACTACATGGACGTGTCGCCCAAGCAACTCGTGTCTGTCGCCTCGGCGCTGATACCGTTCCTCGAGAACGATGATGCGAACCGTGCGTTGATGGGTTCGAACATGATGCGCCAGGCGGTGCCGCTGATTCAGACCGAAGCACCGCTGGTTGGCACCGGTATGGAAGAGACGGTGGCGCGCGATTCGGGTGTGGCGATTGTCGCACGCCGGTCAGGCATCATCGATCAGGTCGATGCGACGCGGATCGTTATCCGGGCAACGGGCGACATTGGCGGTGGCGACACGGGTGTCGACATCTACAATCTCCTCAAGTTCCAGCGCTCCAACCAGAACACATCGATCACCCAGCGTCCGCTGGTGAAGGTCGGCGATCTGGTCGAGAAGGGGGACATCGTCGCTGACGGTCCGTCCACCGATCTCGGCGAGCTTGCGCTGGGTAAGAACGTGCTCTGCGCGTTCATGCCGTGGAATGGCTACAACTTCGAAGATTCGATTTTGATCTCCGAGCGCATCGTGCGCGATGACGTGTTTACCTCGATCCATATCGAGGAATTCGAGATCATGGCCCGCGATACCAAGCTGGGTCAGGAAGAGATCACGCGCGACATTCCGAATGTCGGCGAAGAGGCTCTGAAGAATCTCGATGAGGCCGGCATCGTCTACATCGGTGCGGAGGTGAACGCGAGCGACATTCTCGTCGGCAAGGTGACGCCGAAGGGTGAATCGCCGATGACCCCGGAAGAGAAGTTGTTGCGCGCAATCTTCGGCGAAAAGGCCGCGGATGTTCGCGATACCTCGCTGAAGGTGCCGCCGGGAGTGACCGGTACGGTCGTCGAGGTTCGGGTCTTCTCGCGCCGCGGCGTCGACAAGGACGAACGTGCTCTGTCAATCGAGCGCGCCGAAATCGAGCATCTGGCGAAGGATCGTGACGATGAGAAAGCGATCCTTGAGCGCAGCTTCTACAGCCGCCTGAAAGAGCTTTTGCTCAATCAGACCGCGGTGAAGGGGCCGAAGGGCATCGAGGGCGAAGTCAAGGTGACGGACAAGGTCCTGAGTGACTTTACGCCGGGTCAGTGGCGTCAGCTCGTTATCAAGAACGACGCCCGGATGTCCGAAATCGAGGCGATCCAGAACAGCTTCGACGAGGCGGTCCAGGCACTTGAGGCGCGGTTCGAGAACAAGGTCGACAAACTTCAACGCGGCGACGAATTGATGCCGGGCGTTATGAAGCTGGTCAAAGTCTTCGTCGCGGTGAAGCGCAAGCTGCAGCCGGGTGATAAGATGGCCGGCCGTCATGGCAACAAGGGTGTGATCTCGCGCATCATGCCGATGGAAGATATGCCCTATCTGGACGACGGGACCCCGGTCGACATCGTCTTGAACCCGCTGGGTGTGCCGTCGCGCATGAATGTCGGGCAGATTCTCGAAACCCATATGGGTTGGGCGACGCGCGGTATCGGACGCCAGATTGGCGCCATCATGAGTTCGCTTGATGAAGCCGGGAAGTCTGCCGCACTGCGCAAGAAGTTGGCCGAAATATATGGCAAGGAGACATCGGATGAGGACATCGATCCAATGTCCGACGACGCTGTCACCGAGCTGGCCGGCAATCTGCGCAACGGTATGCCGATCGCAACACCGGTGTTCGATGGTGCGACCGAGGTGGAGATCAACGAGCATCTCGTGATGGCCGGGCTCGACGTTTCGGGTCAGGTGAAACTTGTCGACGGTCGAACGGGTGAAACCTTCGAGCGTTCGGTCACGGTGGGCTACATCTACATGTTGAAGCTCCACCATCTGGTCGATGACAAGATTCACGCACGTTCGATCGGTCCGTACAGCCTGGTGACCCAGCAGCCGTTGGGTGGCAAGGCGCAGTTCGGCGGTCAGCGCTTCGGCGAAATGGAGGTCTGGGCGCTCGAAGCGTACGGCGCCGCCTATACGCTGCAGGAAATGCTGACGGTCAAGTCGGACGACAAGGCCGGACGCACAAAGGTCTATGAATCCATTGTGCGCGGTGATGATAATTTCGAAGCGGGTATTCCGGAATCCTTCAACGTCCTCGTGAAGGAACTCCGCTCGCTCGGACTCGACGTTCAGCTTAATCAGTCGACCCGATAGTCGGCCGGCTGCATGACCCTGAAACAGAGAAACCCCCTACCGGGAGCAAGTACATGAACGAACTCGTCAATGTCTTCGGTCAACCCCATGGCCCGCAGAGTTTCGACGAGATCCGAATCTCGATCGCCAGTCCGGAGCGTATTCGCTCCTGGTCATATGGAGAGATCAAGAAGCCGGAAACGATCAACTACCGGACATTCAAGCCGGAACGTGATGGTCTGTTCTGCGCCCGGATCTTTGGCCCGATCAAGGATTACGAGTGTCTGTGCGGCAAGTACAAGCGCATGAAGTATCGCGGCATTGTCTGCGAGAAGTGCGGTGTTGAAGTCACGCTTCAGTCGGTTCGCCGCGAGCGGATGGGCCATATCGAACTGGCGTCGCCGGTTGCGCATATCTGGTTCCTGAAGTCGCTGCCGAGCCGGATCGGCATGCTGCTCGACAACACGCTGCGTGATCTCGAGCGGGTGCTCTACTTTGAGAATTACATCGTCACGGAACCCGGTCTGACCGATCTGGAGCAATACTCGCTCTTGTCGGAAGAGGACTATCTCGAAAAACAGGAAGAATTCGGCGACGAGGCCTTCACCGCCAAGATCGGCGCCGAGGCCCTCAAGGATATGCTGATGGCGATCGATCTTGAGGGCGAGCGCGCACGGTTGCGCGTTGACCTCAAGGAGACGAACTCCGAGGCCAAGCGCAAGAAGTATGTGAAGCGCCTGAAAATCGTCGAGGCGTTCATCGAATCCGGCGCGCGTCCGGAATGGATGATCCTCGATGTGATCCCGGTCATCCCACCGGAGCTGCGTCCTTTGGTTCCGCTCGATGGCGGCCGTTTCGCAACATCGGATCTGAACGATCTGTATCGCCGTGTGATCAACCGGAATAACCGCCTGAAGCGCCTGATTGAGCTGCGTGCGCCTGACATCATCGTGCGCAACGAAAAACGCATGCTGCAGGAATCCGTTGATGCGCTGTTCGACAATGGTCGTCGCGGGCGAGTCATCACCGGTGCCAACAAGCGGCCGCTCAAGTCACTGTCCGACATGCTCAAGGGCAAGCAGGGCCGGTTCCGTCAGAACCTGCTCGGCAAGCGCGTCGATTATTCGGGCCGTTCGGTCATCGTTGTTGGACCAACGCTGTTGCTGCATCAGTGTGGGTTGCCGAAGAAGATGGCGCTCGAGCTGTTCAAGCCGTTCATCTATCACAAGCTCGAATTGTACGGTTATGCGACCACGATCAAGGCCGCCAAGCGGATGGTCGAGAAGGAACGCCCGGAAGTCTGGGATATCCTCGAGGAAGTGATCCGCGAGCATCCGGTCCTGCTGAACCGTGCGCCAACACTCCATCGCCTTGGCATCCAGGCTTTCGAGCCGGTGCTGATTGAAGGCAAGGCCATCCAGCTGCATCCGCTGGTATGTGCCGCGTTCAACGCCGACTTCGATGGCGACCAGATGGCGGTCCATGTGCCGTTGTCTCTGGAAGCTCAGCTCGAAGCACGCGTGCTCATGATGTCGACCAACAACATCCTGAGCCCGGCCAACGGCAAGCCGATCATCGTCCCGTCGCAGGACATCGTGCTGGGGCTCTACTATCTGAGCTACGAAGTGCGTGAAAATGCCGGCGAAGAGATCAGCTTCGACAGTAAGAAGTCCCTCGACGCCGCTGTGGCTGGCGGCGATGTGATCTTCATCGACGCAAAGAACCCCGCCGAGCCCGTGGATCTCGATTCATTGACGCTCAAAGCGGTCAACGATGGTGACGTCAAGGCGCATCGCGTTCCGGGCTTCACTTCGGTTGACGAAGTGCAGCAGGCGCTCGATGCCGGCGTGCTTCATCTGCATTCGCGCATCAAGGCGCGGATCGACACGGTCGATGCCGACGGCAACCCGGTCGTCGAACGCGTTCTGACAACGCCGGGTCGTCTGCTGATCGGACGCATCCTGCCGAAACACGCGAAGGTTCCGTTCGAGCTGATCAACCGACTTCTGACGAAGCGTGAGATCAGTGAGATCATCGACATGGTCTACCGCCATTGCGGTCAGAAGGAGACGGTCATCTTCGCCGATCGTATGATGGGCCTCGGTTTCTCGAACGCCTGCAAAGCCGGTATCTCGTTCGGCAAGGACGATCTGATCGTTCCCGATCTCAAGACCAACCTCGTCGAAGACACGACGAACCGGGTCAAGGAGTTCGAGAAACAATATCAGGACGGTTTGATCACCAAGGGTGAGAAGTACAACAAGGTCGTTGATGCCTGGACGCGTTGTACCGACGATGTTGCCGACGCGATGATGGCGGAAATGGAATCACGAGATTCCTCCGGCATGATCAACGCCGTCTACATGATGGCTCATTCGGGCGCGCGTGGTTCAGCGGCACAGATTCGCCAGCTGGCGGGTATGCGCGGTCTGATGGCCAAGCCGTCGGGCGAGATCATCGAAACGCCGATCATCGCGAACTTCAAGGAAGGCCTGACGGTCCTCGAGTATTTCAACTCGACCCATGGTGCCCGTAAGGGACTGGCCGACACGGCACTCAAGACCGCGAACTCCGGTTACCTGACCCGTCGTCTGGTCGATGTCGCACAGGATTGCGTGATCATTGAGCAGGATTGCGGAACGGATGATGGCCTGACGATGACCGCTGTCATCGAGGGTGGTGATGTGATCGTGCCGTTGTCCGAACGTCTGCTCGGTCGCACCAACTCGGAGGATATTATCGATCCCCTGAGCGGCGACAAGATCCTCAAGAAGGGTGAGCTGATGACGGAGCCGCTGGTCGAGAAGATCGAGACCGCGGGTGTCGAGACCGTCAAGATCCGTTCGGTCCTGACCTGCAAGAGCGATGGCGGCGTGTGTGGCAAATGCTACGGCCGGGACCTCGCGCGTGGCACGCCGGTCAACGTCGGGGAAGCTGTCGGTGTTATTGCCGCGCAGTCGATCGGCGAGCCGGGTACGCAGTTGACGATGCGGACGTTCCACATCGGCGGCGCAGCGCAGGGTGCGTCAGAGCAGTCCAGCGTCGAGGCGCCATTCGATGCCACCGTCAAGGTTGAGAACAGGAACGTCGTGGTGAACTCGGAAGGCATTCCGATCGTCATGAGCCGCAACACCGAAGTGGTGTTGATTGATGAGGCCGGGCGCGCGCGTGCGCATCACAAAATTCCTTACGGTTCGCGTTTGCTCGCTGACGAAGGCGACACGGTCGAGAAGGGCCAGCCTCTGGCGCAGTGGGATCCCTACACGTTGCCGATCATCACAGAGAAAGAAGGCTATGCCGACTTTGTCGACATGCTCGAAGGTGTCTCGGTGCGTGAGGCCACGGATGAGGCCACCGGTATCGTTTCCAAGGTGGTCATCGACTGGAAGCAGCAGCCGAGGGGCACCGATCTGCGCCCGCGGGTATCGCTGCGACCGAAGAAGAACTCCAAAGAGGGCGAAGTCGTCAAGCTCGCCAACGGGCTCGATGCGCGCTACTTCATGTCTGTCGATGCGATCCTGAATGTCGAGCAAGGCCAGCATGTGCAGGCCGGCGACATTCTGGCGCGTATCCCACGGGAGAGCTCCAAGACGCGTGATATCACCGGCGGTCTGCCGCGGGTGGCAGAACTGTTCGAGGCGCGACGTCCCAAGGACCATGCGATCATCGCGGACACGAATGGACGGATCGAGTTCGGCCGTGACTACAAGATGAAGCGTCGGATCGTGATTGCGCCAAGTGAAGAGGATCAGGCGAACGGCAAGGAGCCGGTCGAATATATGATTCCGAAGGGCAAGCACATCTCCGTGCAGGAAGGCGATTATGTCGAGCGAGGCGATTCGCTGCTCGACGGTAATCCGGTCCCGCATGACATTCTGCGTGTGCTTGGCGTCGAGGAGCTGGCGCGTTATCTGGTGAAAGAAGTCCAGGACGTCTACCGGCTCCAGGGTGTTGCGATCAATGACAAGCATATCGAAGTGATCGTTCGCCAGATGCTGCAGAAGGTCGAGATCATCGATCCGGGCGAGACCACATTCTTGGTCGGTGAGACCATCGACAAGGTCGAGTTCGATTCCCTGAACGCCAAGACGGTGGAGGAGGGCAACAAGCCGGCGACGGCGTCTCCGGTTCTTCAGGGCATCACCAAGGCGAGCCTGCAGACCAGTTCGTTTATCTCGGCCGCCTCGTTCCAGGAGACCACGCGGGTCCTGACCGAAGCTGCCGTGCAGGGCAAGGTCGATCGCCTCTATGGCCTCAAGGAGAATGTGATCGTTGGACGCCTCATTCCCGCCGGTACCGGCGCGGTGATGAATGCGGTCCGTTCGATTGCTGCCGATCGCGACAGCGTATTGGCAGACGAAATTGCCAAGCAGCTTGCCGCAGAAGAAGCCGCTGCTCAGGCAGAAATCGAAGAGGTCGGCGCCGCCGAATAGCGCCTACTCCAAAAGTCTGAACGTGGCGCGCCGCTCCGGATTAACCCGGGGCGGCGCGTTTCGTTAACAAAGACCCGCTTCGCGCAATTATATTTCTTAAGCAGACGTTAAACGGGTTCGAAAATTGCTCTGTGGATTGACGTAGAGATGACCCGCAACTCCCCGATTTTTATGGATTTTCGTTGTTGACGACCATAGGGCTCGCCAGTAGTATCCGCGCGCCTGAACGGGGCCGGTCGTAGACCTGCGCAGTCTAAACACTGCCCCTGGCAATACGAACTATTAGCGCGAACGCTTACGAGCTAGCGAAAATTGCTCGCAGGGACAGAAACGTTTTCTGTCCCGAGTTTGCTTTGTGCAGACGGTTGACGAAAAACGTAACGGGAAGAATCAAGGAAGCCATATGCCGACGATCAACCAATTGATCCGCAAGCCGCGTAAGGCGCCGATCAAACGGAACAAGGTTCCCGCCCTCGAGGCGTGCCCGCAGAAGCGTGGTGTTTGCACGCGTGTCTATACGACCACACCGAAGAAGCCGAACTCGGCCCTGCGAAAGGTCGCGCGTGTGCGCTTGACCAACGGGTTCGAAGTCACGAGCTACATCCCCGGTGAGGGCCATAATCTTCAGGAGCATTCGGTCGTTATGATCCGCGGCGGTCGCGTCAAGGATCTTCCCGGTGTTCGCTATCACATTATCCGCGGCGTTCTGGATACCCAGGGTGTTTCGGACCGCCGCCAGCGCCGTTCGAAGTACGGCGCGAAGCGGCCCAAGTAACGAGGTTTACTGATATGTCACGCCGTCGCCGCGCAGAAAAACGAGAAATCCTCCCTGATCCCAAATTCGGTGATCTGATCGTCAGCAAATTCACGAACATTGTGATGCTCGACGGCAAGAAATCGATTGCCGAGCGCATTGTTTATGCAGCGCTCGACGACATTGCGTCCAAGCGCGGCAGCGACCCTGTCCGCACGTTCCATGAGGCGCTGGAAAACATCAAGCCGCAGCTCGAAGTCCGCTCGCGGCGCGTCGGCGGTGCCACATATCAGGTGCCGGTGGAAGTTCGTTCCGAACGCGGCCAGGCGCTGGCATTTCGCTGGTTGATCCAGGCGGCGCGTGGCCGGCCGGAAAACACCATGGAAGAGCGCCTGTCGCGCGAGCTGCAGGATGCCGCAGAAAATCGCGGAAATGCAGTGAAAAAGCGCGAAGACACCCATCGGATGGCAGAGGCTAATAAGGCCTTCTCCCATTACCGTTGGTAGCCGTCTAGCGAAGTCCGAACGAGAGAATTCAGATATGTCCTCCAATCGAGAAACCCCGATCGAGCGCTACCGGAATATCGGTATCATGGCGCATATCGACGCCGGCAAGACCACCACGACCGAGCGCGTCCTCTATTACACGGGACGTTCGTACAAGATCGGTGAAGTCCATGACGGTGCCGCGACGATGGATTGGATGGAGCAGGAGCAGGAGCGGGGCATTACGATCACGTCCGCTGCAACCACGGCTTTCTGGAACGACCACCGCGTTAACATCATCGATACGCCCGGCCATGTGGACTTCACGATTGAAGTCGAGCGCGCCCTGCGTGTGCTCGATGGCGCGGTCGCCGTGTTCGACAGCGTCGCGGGCGTAGAGCCCCAGTCGGAGACGGTCTGGCGCCAGGCGGACAAGTATAAGGTTCCGCGCATCTGTTTCGTGAACAAGATGGATCGCATTGGCGCTGACTTCCACAATTGCGTCGATATGATCATTTCGCGTCTCGGGGCCAACCCGATCGTGCTGCAACTGCCGATCGGCACCGAGGCCGAGCTCCGCGGTGTGGTTGATCTCGTGCGGATGAAGGGAATCGTCTGGAAAGACGAAAGTCTGGGCGCCGAGTTCGAGGAAGTCGATATTCCCGCCGACATGGCCGAAGCAGCTGCCGAATGGCGCGTGAAGCTGGTCGAAGCCGCTGTTGAGCAGGACGATGAAGCCATGGAGGCCTACCTCGAAGGCACGGAGCCCGATGAGGAAACCCTCAAGGCCTGCATTCGTAAGGCCACGCTGTCGCTGTCTGCGGTTCCGGTCCTGTGCGGATCGGCCTTCAAGAACAAGGGCGTGCAGCCTCTGCTCGACGCGGTCGTGGATTATCTGCCGTCGCCACTCGATGTGCCGCCGATCATGGGTATTGTCCCGGGGACAGACGACTCGGTTGTGCGTGAGCCGTCCGATAACGCACCTTTTTCAGCACTTGCTTTCAAGATCATGACCGATCCGTTTGTCGGGTCCCTGACATTTGCGCGCGTCTATTCGGGTAGTGTCGAGGCCGGCTCGTCGGTGTTGAACACGATCAAGGATAATCGTGAGCGCGTCGGCCGCATGTTGCTGATGCACGCCAACGATCGCGAAGACATCAAAATTGCCCGCGCCGGCGATATCGTTGCGCTCGCGGGGATGAAGAACACCACGACGGGAGACACGCTTTGCGATTCCGCCGACCCGGTCATCCTGGAGCGGATGGAATTCCCCGATCCCGTTATCGAAATCGCGGTTGAGCCGAAGACGAAAGCGGATCAGGAGAAAATGGCGACGGCGCTGCAGCGTCTGGCCCAGGAAGACCCGTCGTTCCGCGTGACGAGCGATGAGGAAAGCGGCCAGACCATCCTCAAGGGGATGGGCGAGCTACATCTCGAAATTCTCGTTGATCGCATGAAGCGGGAATTCGGGGTCGAGGCCAATGTTGGCGCGCCGCAGGTTGCGTATCGCGAGAAGATCACGAAGCCGATCACGATCGATTACACCCATAAGAAGCAGACGGGTGGTTCTGGTCAGTTTGCCCGTGTGAAGATTGATTTCGAACCGACTGACGTCGGAACCGGCTTTGTGTTCGAGAACAAAGTTTTTGGTGGCTCGGTGCCGCGGGAATTCATTCCCGGTGTCGAGAAGGGCATCAGGCAGGCGCTTGAGGCCGGCAGTATCGCAGGTTTCCCGGTCATCGATTTCCAGGCCACGCTGACGGACGGCGCATCCCATGATGTGGATTCATCTGTCATGGCCTTCGAGATTGCGGCCCGTGCAGCTTTCCGCGAGGCCCTGGAAAAGGGTTCGCCGCGGTTGCTCGAGCCGGTCATGAGTGTCGAGGTTGTTACCCCGGAAGAGTATATGGGCGACATCATCGGCGATCTGAACAGCCGGCGTGGTCAGGTTGGTTCCATGGACGCACGCGGTAATGCGCGTGTCGTCACTGCCATGGTGCCGCTCGCCAATATGTTCGGTTATGTCAACACGCTGCGGTCCATGAGTCAGGGTCGCGCCACTTTCACCATGGTGTTCAATCATTACGAGCAGGTTCCGCAGGCAGTCGCGGACGAAGTCGTCTCGAAGTTGGCTTGACGCTGTAGTAGGAATTTTTACCGCTGAGGATTTGTAGGCGGCGGTACCAGACGGAGACTGAGTGATGTCGAAAGAGAAGTTTGAACGAACGAAGCCGCATTGCAACGTTGGCACGATTGGCCATGTTGATCATGGCAAGACGACGCTGACGGCAGCGATCACGAAGGTGATGGCGGAGGCCTCAGGTGGTGACGCGATTGCGTTTGACCAGATTGACAAGGCCCCCGAGGAGCGCGAGCGCGGCATTACGATTGCGACGGCACATGTTGAGTATGAGACGGACGCCCGTCACTACGCGCATGTGGATTGCCCGGGCCATGCTGATTATGTGAAGAACATGATCACGGGTGCGGCGCAGATGGACGGCGCGATTTTGGTTGTGAACGCAGCGGACGGCCCGATGCCGCAGACGCGCGAGCATATTCTTCTGGCCCGCCAGGTTGGTGTACCGGCACTTGTTGTCTACCTGAACAAGGTTGATCAGGTTGATGACGAGGAGCTTCTGGAGCTGGTCGAGATGGAAGTGCGCGAGCTTCTGTCCTCGTACGACTTCCCGGGTGACGACATTCCGATCGTGAAGGGCTCGGCGCTTGCAGCGCTTGAGGGCCGGGACGAGGAGATTGGCGCGAACTCGATCATGGAGCTGATGGGGCAGGTAGATGCGTATATCCCGCAGCCTGATCGCCCGCGGGACCAGCCGTTCCTGATGCCGATCGAGGATGTGTTCTCGATCTCGGGTCGCGGCACGGTTGTGACGGGTCGTATTGAGCGCGGCATCGTGAATGTTGGCGACGAGATCCAGATTGTTGGGATCAAGGACACGCAGACGACGACGTGCACGGGCGTTGAGATGTTCCGCAAGCTGCTGGATCAGGGCGAAGCGGGCGACAATGTTGGTGTTCTGCTTCGTGGTACGAAGCGCGAAGAGGTTGAGCGCGGCCAGGTTCTGGCGGCGCCCGGCTCGATCACGCCGCACACGAAGTTCAACTGTGAGGCCTATATCCTGACGAAAGAGGAGGGTGGCCGTCACACGCCGTTCTTCACGAATTATCGTCCGCAGTTTTACTTCCGCACGACGGATGTGACGGGGACGTGTGATCTGCCCGAGGGCACCGAGATGGTGATGCCGGGTGACAACATCACGATGGTTGTGAATTTGATTGCACCGATTGCGATGGATGACGGTCTTCGCTTCGCCATTCGCGAAGGTGGCCGCACCGTCGGCGCCGGCGTCGTCACCTCCATCATCGAATAGGCATACAACGGATCGGCGGTTTCCTAGGGAGCCGCCGGTTGTTTTAACGGGACACCGAAATGGACAATCAACATATACGGATCCGGCTTAAGGCCTTTGATCACCGCGTGCTCGATCAGTCAGCACGTGAGATTGTGGGCACGGCCAAGAGGACCGGTGCAGAGGTTCGGGGTCCCATCCCGCTGCCAACACGTATTGAGAAATTTACGGTTCTTCGCTCGCCGCACGTAAACAAGAAGGCGCGTGAGCAGTTCGAGATCCGTACCCACAAACGTCTACTCGACATTATTGATCCGACGCCACAGACGGTCGACGCGCTTATGAAGCTCGATCTGGCGGCGGGTGTCGACGTGGAAATCAAGCTTTAAGGGGCCGAGATGCGTACCGGCATCATTGCACAGAAACTGGGTATGACCCGCATCTTCGACGATGGCGGCAATCACATTCCAGTCACGGTTTTGAAGGTCGACGGCTGTGACGTCGTTGATCAGCGGACCATTGAACGCGACGGTTACACGGCCCTCCAGGTCGGAACCGGCAACGCAAAACCCAAGCGTGTTGGCAAAGCCATGCGCGGCCATTTCGCCAAGGCGAAGGTCGAGCCACGCCGCCGGGTGACCGAGTTCCGTGTCGCTGATGACGCGTTGCTGGATATCGGTTCGCGGATCAGCGTCGATCACTTCGTGTCAGGTCAGTTTGTCGACGTGACCGGCACTTCGATCGGCAAGGGTTTCCAGGGCGCGATGAAGCGTCATAACTTCAGCGGCTTGCGCGCGACCCATGGTGTTTCGATCTCGCATCGTAGTCATGGTTCCACCGGGCAATGTCAGGATCCGGGCAAGGTCTTCAAAGGCAAGAAGATGGCCGGTCACATGGGTGCAACCCGGGTGACCACCCAGAATCTTCGCATTGTGACGACCGATACGGATGAAGGCCTGATCCTGGTTGCGGGCGCAGTGCCTGGTTCCAAGGGCGGATATGTCCTGGTGCGCGACGCGGTGAAGAAGACGCTTCCCGAGGATGCGCCGTATCCGACGGTCGCGGCAGAAGCTCCGGTCGAGGAAGCAGTAGAAGAAGATGTCGTTGCTGATGGGGCGACTGATGACGCCGCTGCGGCAGAGACGCCCGCTGATGAGAGTGCCGCTAGCGCAGACGACGCCGCTTCGGACGATACGGAATCGAAGGACTGACCCACATGAAGCTCAAGGTCCTCAATCTCGAAAACAAGGATGCCGGAGAGATCAATCTCGACGAAGGTATCTTTGGCGCGCCGCTCCGCAAGGATCTGCTGGCGCGTGCCGTAAATTATCAGCTCGCAAAGCGTCGTCAGGGTACGCACAAAACCAAGACCCGCGGTGAGATCAATGGCAGCACGGCGCGGCCGTGGCGCCAGAAGGGTACGGGCCGCGCGCGCGCGGGTGACCGTAAAGCCGGTCATTGGCGTGGTGGTCAGACGACCTTTGGTCCGCAGCCGCGCGACCATTCGATGGAATTGCCGAAGAAGGTTCGTAAGCTGGCATTGAAGATCGCCCTGTCGTCCAAGCATGCGGATGGCAAACTGGTCATCCTCGACGCCGCGAGCGCGGCGGAGCCGAAGACCAAGGCCGTCGCCGCACAGCTTAAGGCAATGGGGCTTTCGTCCGTCCTGATCGTTGATGGTGCCGAGCTCGACCGCAATTTCGAGCTTGCGGCTCGCAATATTCACGGCGTGAATATTCTGCCTCAGCAGGGTGCAAACGTTTACGACATTCTCCGCTGCGACACGCTTGTGTTGACGCGCCAGGCTGTCGAACAGCTTCAGGAGCGCCTCCGATGAGCTCTAACCGTAAACCACGCGGCCGGATTCAGGTTTCGAGTGAGCGCATGTACGAGATCGTTCGCTCGCCGATCATTACCGAAAAAGCAACGCTGGTATCTGAACACAATCAGTTTGTGTTCAAGGTTCCGGTGGACGCGACAAAGCCCGAAATCCGGGCCGCAGTCGAAGGTCTGTTCAACGTCAAGGTCACGGCTGTGAACACGATCCTGCAAAAGGGCAAGACCAAACGCTGGCGTGGCCAGCCAGGTCGCCGAAATGATGTGAAGAAGGCCGTCGTGAGTCTCGCCGATGGCGATTCGATCGATATCACGACGGGCGTCTAGAGGGTTCGAAATGGCACTTAAGCAGTTCAAACCGAACACCCCGGGACAACGTGGACTCGTCCTCGTTGATCGCTCGGAACTTTGGAAGGGTGGCCCTGAAAAGTCACTTGTCGAGGGTCTGAGTAAGAAGGGTGGCCGTAACAACACCGGTCGGATCACCGCGCGACGTCGTGGTGGCGGGCATAAACGCCTGTACCGACATGTCGATTTCAAGCGTCGCAAGTATGACATACCGGCGAAGGTCGAGCGGATCGAATATGATCCCAACCGTACGGCATTTATCGCGCTGATCACCTATGAAGACGGTGAGAAGAGCTACATCCTCGCACCGCAACGCCTGAATGTTGGTGACACTGTCATCGCGGCGCAGCGCACGGACGTAAAACCCGGCAATGCAATGCCGATACGCTCGATCCCGATCGGCACCATCATCCACAATGTGGAGCTCAAGGCCGGTGCCGGTGGCAAGCTGGCGCGCTCAGCAGGGACGTATGTTCAGCTGGTTGGCCGTGACCGTGGATACGGGCTTCTGAAGCTCTCCTCCGGCGAAGTTCGCATGGTCCGTCAGGAATGCATGGCAACGATTGGTGCCGTGTCGAACCCGGACCAGAGCAACATCAAACTTGGCAAGGCCGGACGCAAACGTTGGCTCGGCAAGCGCCCGTCAGTACGCGGCGTGGCCATGAACCCGATCGATCATCCTCATGGCGGTGGCGAAGGCCGGACATCCGGTGGCCGTCATCCAGTAACCCCATGGGGCAAGCCGACCAAGGGTAAGCGTACGAGGTCTAACAAGAAGACCCAGTCGCTGATCCTGCGTCGGCGCGCGAAGTAGAGGAGAACGGCAGTGGCACGTTCTGTATGGAAAGGTCCGTTTGTCGACAGCTATCTGCTTAAGAAGGCAGAGGTGGCGCGGGCGTCAGGCCGTAACGATGTGATCAAGACTTGGTCCCGCCGTTCTACGATCCTGCCGCAGTTCGTCGGTCTGACATTCGGTGTTTACAACGGTCATAAGTTCATTCCGGTCCTGGTGACGGAGAACATGGTGGGACAGAAGTTCGGCGAGTTCTCGCCGACCCGGACCTACTTTGGGCATCAGGCCGACCGTAAGTCGAGGCGGGGATAATATGGGCAAGAAATCTACACCGCGTAGCCTGGCCGACAACGAAGCCCGGGCCGTCATCAAGAACCTTCGCGTCAGCCCGCAGAAATTGAACCTTGTTGCGGCACAAATCCGCGGCAAGCCGGTGCAGCGTGCGCTTATGGATCTCGAATTCTCGCGTCGGCGTATTGCGCAGTCGGTCAAGGTCGGCCTCGAAAGCGCGATTGCGAATGCGGAAAACAATCATCAGCTCGACGTCGACCGTCTGGTCGTCGCCGAAGCCACGGTTGGCAAGGGTATCGTGATGAAACGTTGGCGCGCACGTGCGCGTGGACGCGTCGCAAGCATCCAAAAACCATTCGCCCAGATCACGCTCGTCGTTCGCGAGCAGGGAGAGGCATAAGTATGGGTAATAAAATCAACCCGATCGGGCTTCGTCTCGGCATCAACCGTACCTGGGATTCCAGGTGGTTCGCCGACGGGAAAGCCTATGGCAATCTCCTGATGGAGGATCTCGAACTGCGTCGTGTGCTCGAAAAGCGCCTCGCGGGAGCGGGTGTCAGCCGGATCATCATCGAGCGGCCGGCCAAGAAGGCCCGGATCACCATCCATTCGGCACGTCCGGGTGTGGTGATCGGCAAGAAGGGCGCCGACATCGAGAAGTTGCGCAGTGACATCGCCAGCATGACGGGGTCGGAGGTCAGCCTTAACATCGTCGAGGTGCGTAAGCCCGAGATTGATGCGGTCCTCGTCGCCGAAAACATCGCTCAGCAGCTTGAGCGTCGTGTCGGCTTCCGCCGAGCGATGAAGCGTGCTGTGCAAAACGCCATGCGCCTTGGTGCGCTGGGCGTGCGTGTGATGTGTGGTGGCCGCCTGGGCGGTGCCGAAATTGCGCGGACCGAGCAGTATCACGAAGGTAGTGTGCCCCTGCACACCCTGCGTGCCGACGTGCAGTACGGCACGGCGACTGCCATGACCACTTACGGCACTTGTGGCGTAAAGGTGTGGGTCTATCGCGGTGACATCATGGAACATGATCCGATGGCGCAAGACCGCCGGATTGAAGAACAGCAGTCGGGCGGAATGCCGGCTCGGTAGCCGCCCGGAGGTTTAGAGATGCTAAGTCCAAAAAGAACCAAGTACCGAAAACAGTTCAAGGGCCGCCTGCACGGCGTTGCCCAGTCCGGTAACTCGTTGAATTTCGGCTCATATGGGCTGAAGGCAATGACGCCGGGTCGTGTGACGGCTCGCCAGATAGAGGCAGCCCGCCGTGCAATGACGCGTCATATGAAACGCGCCGGTCGTGTGTGGATCCGTGTTTTCCCGGATGTGCCTGTCAGCCAGAAGCCGGCAGAAGTGCGCATGGGTAAGGGTAAGGGTACGACCGAATATTGGATGGTCCGGGTCAAGCCGGGACGGGTGATGTTCGAGATTGATGGTGTACCGGACGACGTTGCGCGCGAAGCATTTGAGCTCGCTTCGGCAAAGTTGCCTATTCAGACACGTGTCGTGTCGCGCGTGGTGGGATAATTGTCATGAAAGCGGCGGATATCCGGGCGAAAACTGAAGACGAACTTCGCGACGAATTGCGTGGTTTGAAGAAAGAGGCGTTCAACCTGCGTTTTCAGCAGGCGAGCGGCCAACTTGAGAATACGGCGCGTGTGCGCGATGTGCGACGGGATATCGCGCGGGTGCAGACAGTGCTTAACGAGCGCCGACTGGCGCAATAGGAGTTATCAGGATGCCGCGACGCGTTCTTACCGGCACGGTGGTGAGTAATAAGATGGACAAATCGGTCACGGTTCGCGTGGACCGACGTGTTCGCCACCCGATTTACAAAAAATTCATGACCCAATCGAAGAAGATTGCGGCCCATGACGCTGAAAACAGCTTAGCAATTGGGGATATCGTTCGCATTCGTGAATGCCGACCGATTTCGAAGTCCAAGCGTTTCGAAGTGATTGAAAAGGTTGGCGCTTAAGGCTTTTCGCCGGGGTCGCCATTGAGGGCATAAGACAATGATTCAGATGCAGACCAACCTGGAAGTCGCTGACAACAGCGGCGCGCGCCGGGTGCAGTGCATCAAGGTGCTGGGCGGATCAAAGCGCATGACCGCCGGCGTTGGTGACGTAATCGTGGTGTCCGTTAAGGAAGCCATTCCGCGTGGCCGCGTGAAAAAGGGTGAAATCCATCGTGCCGTTATTGTGCGCACGAGAAAGGATATCAGCCGCTCGGATGGCAGCACGATCCGTTTCGACAGCAACGCCGCTGTTCTCATCACCCCGCAGGGCGAGCCGATTGGCACGCGCATTTTCGGGCCGGTGACGCGTGAACTTCGCGGGCGGCGTTTCATGAAGATCATTTCGCTGGCGCCGGAGGTGCTTTGATGGCGACAACTGCGAAAACCAAAATGCGGGTGAAGCGCGGCGACCAGGTCGTCGTTCTCACAGGCCGCGACAAGGGCAAGACTGGTGAAATCTTGCGCGTTGATCGCGAGCGTAACCGGGTTCTGGTCCAGGGTGTGAATATGGCGAAACGCCATCAGCGCCCGACCCAGACATCACCTGGCGGTATTAACGAGTTCGAGGCGTCGATCCATGTATCGAACGTCGCCTTGATCGACCCTGACACAAGAAAGCCGACCCGCGTCGGCTACAAGACTCTCGACGACGGCCGCAAAGTTCGTTTTGCCAAGCGGTCCGGCGAGATCATTGACCAATAGGTGTGACATGAATACACGATTGGCCGAGCATTATGAGAACGTCCTCAAACCGAAACTGAAAGAACAGTTCGGGTATCCGAACGACCTTGCGGTTCCGCGGCTGGACAAAATCGTTCTCAATATGGGACTTGGCGAAGCGACGCAGGATTCGAAAAAGATCGAAGCCGCGACGAACGAAATGGGACTGATTGCCGGGCAGAGGGCACAAATTACGACTGCCAAGCAATCGATCGCGAACTTCAAACTCCGTGAGGGAGTGGCCATCGGTTGCAAGGTTACGTTGCGCCGTGAGCGGATGTTCGAGTTCCTGGATCGTTTGGTGACCATCGCTTTGCCGCGTGTCCGTGACTTCCGCGGGCTACGTCCGACCAGTTTCGATGGACGTGGCAATTATGCGATGGGACTGCGCGAGCAGATTGTGTTCCCAGAAATCAATTATGACGAGGTCGACGAAATTCGCGGCCTCGATGTAATCATTTGCACAACGGCAGATTCGGATGACGAAGCGCGCGAACTATTGCGCGGCTTCGAAATGCCGTTCCGCAAATAGACGTCGGTCAGGAGACCTAACGATATGGCAAAGAAGAGTGCGATCGAGAAGAACAATCGGCGGCGTAAACTGGTAGAGCAGTACGCCTCCAAGCGCGATGCACTGAAGGCGATTGCGCGCGATTCTTCACGTCAGCCTGAAGAGCGGTTTGCTGCGCGTATGAAGCTCGCGAAGCTGCCGCGCAATTCCGCGAAAGTGCGTATTCGCAATCGCTGCGAGATATCGGGGCGTCCGCGGGCGTATTACCGCAAGTTCCGTATGTCTCGAATTGCGTTGCGCGAATTGGGTTCTACAGGCCGGATTCCCGGTCTCGTGAAGTCGAGCTGGTAGGGGAGCACACACATGTCAATGTCTGATCCTCTGGGCGATATGCTCACTCGAATTCGTAACGGTCAGCGCGCGGGCCTCGGCTCCGTGGTGTCCCCCGCTTCACGGATGCGCGAGCGTGTTCTCGACGTTCTGCAGACGGAAGGTTTCATTCGCGGATACAGCGTGGCGGAGATGCGCCAGGGTATTTCCGAAATCACAATTGAGCTGAAATACATGGAAGGCACACCTGTCATCCGTGAAATTCAGCGCGTATCACGCCCCGGTCGTCGGGTGTATTCGAAAATCCGCGACTTGCGCCAGGTTTATGGCGGGCTGGGGATTGCAATTTTGTCGACGCCCAAGGGTGTTCTGTCCGACAACACCGCGCGAGCGGAAAATGTCGGCGGCGAGGTCCTGTGCCACGTCTTCTAGACGTGCGCACGGTTAAAGGAGACACGGAGTATGTCGCGAGTAGGTAGCAGCCCGGTCGCCGTCCCTGACGGCATCGACATCCAGATCACTGGTCAATTGGTTTCGGCCAAGGGCAAGCTGGGCGAGTTGGCGGTAGAATTGCCTTCCGATGTCGAAGTGACACAGGATGGCGGCAAAATCGTCGTAAAGCCGCGTTCGACAAGCAAGCGCGCCCGTATGGCGTGGGGCACGTCGCGCGCATTGGTCAATAATCTTGTGTTGGGCGTATCTGACGGGTTCAGCAAGACTCTGGAGATCACCGGCGTTGGTTACCGTGCAGCCGTCCAGGGCAAGACCCTGAACCTGCAGCTCGGTTTCAGCCACGACGTGAATTTCCCGATCCCCGAGGGGATCTCGATCAATTGCGAGGGTCAGACGACCATCGTGATATCGGGCGCCGACAAGCAGGCCGTTGGCCAGGTTGCCGCGGTAATCCGGAGCTATCGCAAACCGGAGCCATACAAGGGCAAGGGTATCAAGTACGCGGGTGAGGTAATCATTCGCAAGGAAGGTAAGAAGAAATGACGTCGACCCTACGCAATCTGGCAATCCGACGACGCAATCGCGTTCGCTCGAAGTTGCGGCGCGTCGCGAAGAGCAGCCGGCCACGTCTCAGCGTGTTCCGCTCGGGCCGACATATCTACGCGCAGGTCATCGACGATGTCGCTGGCGCAACACTCGTCTCGGCTTCGTCGAAGGACAAGGAATTCAAGACCGGAAAGGGCTGGAATATGGATGGCGCTTCCGAAGTCGGCAAGATGATCGCCGAGCGTGCCAAGGCTGCCGGCGTTTCCGACGTCGTGTTCGACCGCGGCAGTTATCTTTTTCATGGTCGGGTGAAAGCCCTGGCCGAAGCCGCACGTGGCGGCGGTTTGAACTTCTAAGGGTCGGCAGGAATGGCACAGGCACCACAACGCAATCGCCGCGAAGGCGGCCGTCGCGACGATCGTGAACAAAGCGAGTTCGTCGAACGCCTCGTCAGCATCAATCGTGTGGCGAAGGTCGTGAAGGGCGGACGCCGCTTCGGTTTCGCCGCCATCGTCGTGGTCGGCGACCAGAAGGGCCGTGTCGGACATGGCTCCGGCAAGGCTCGCGAAGTTCCCGAGGCAATTCGGAAGGCCACGGAATCGGCCAAACGGGCGATGGTCCGTATCCCGCTGCGTGAAGGCCGGACACTACATCATGACGTGCAGGGTCATTTCGGCGCCGGTCACGTGGTTCTACGGGCCGCACCGGCGGGAACGGGTATCATTGCGGGCGGTCCGCTGCGCGCGGTGTTCGAATGCCTTGGCGTTCAGGACGTCGTGTCGAAGTCCATCGGAACGTCCAACCCGCACAACATGATCAAGGCGGCTTTCGAGGCGCTTGAGAACATGATGTCGCCGCGTGCCGTTGCGGCACGTCGCGGATTGAAGGTCGCCGATATCATCGGACGCCGTAGTGTTCAGGATTCGGTCGGCGGTGGCGAAGAAGCCGAAGCCGCAGAGGCGGAGGCCGACAATGGCTAATGCAAAGAAGACTGTTCGTGTCACGCAGCATGGCAGCGCGATCGGGCGCCGGAGCGATCAGCGGCAGACGCTGATTGGTCTTGGGCTCAACAAGCGCCATCGCACGCGTGAACTGGAAGATACCCCTGCCGTTCGCGGCATGATCGAGAAGGTTAAGCATCTCGTTCGTGTCGAAGAAGCGGATTGACGGAATTAGATCATGAACATCAATGACTTGTCTGACAATCAGGGCGCGCGTCGCGCACGTAAACGCGTCGGCCGTGGCCCCGGATCCGGGCTCGGCAAGACCGCCGGCCGTGGCATGAAGGGGCAGAAGTCCCGCTCCGGCGTGGCGATAAAGGGTTTTGAGGGTGGCCAGATGCCGCTGTATCGGCGTTTGCCGAAACGCGGTTTTACCCCGCCGAACCGGGCCCGCCTGACGGAACTTACTTTGGGTCGCCTGCAGATCGCGATCGATGCCAAGAAGCTCGATGCGGGCAGCGCGATCACCGAGGATGCGCTTGTTGCCGCCGGTGTGGTTCGCCGCAAGCTTGATGGCGTGCGTTTGCTGGCGTCGGGCGAACTCACCGCAAAGGTTAGCCTGGAACTGACCAGTGCCACGCGTGGTGCCGTCGCGGCGGTCGAAAAGGCCGGTGGCTCAATCACCGTGTCAGTTGAGCCGAACGTAAAGACACCACGTACGGTCAGGACTGTTCCTGGTAACGATGCAGCGCCTGCAAAGAGCGACGCCGCAGAGGAAAGCACGGAATAGTAATCGGAATTTGTATTGATCCGAGACCGTGATCACCCACATGGATCGTGACGAGACGTCGCGAACGGAAATTTAGATGGCGAGTACAGCCGAGCAAATCGCCTCCAGCTTGAACTTTGGCGCCTTCGCGAAGGCGACCGAGCTCAAGAAGCGCCTGTGGTTTACCCTGGGTGCGCTGATTGTTTACCGGCTGGGCACCTTTATTCCGATTCCCGGTATCGATCCGGCCATTATCGGTGACATCTTTTCCCAGCAATCCGATGGAATTCTCGGCGTTTTTGACGCATTCGCCGGCGGCGCTCTTTCACGCATGAGTATCTTCGCGCTCAACGTTATTCCATATATTTCGGCTGCAATTATCATGCAGCTGATGACGGCCATCTCGCCGAGCATGGAACAGCTGAAGAAAGAGGGTGAGACCGGTCGCAAAAAGATCAACCAGTACACCCGATACCTGACGGTGTGCCTCGCGATCGTACAGGCCTATGGGCTTTCGGTCGGGCTCGAGAGCCTGGCGACATCGCAAGGTGCCGCGGTTGAGAATCCGGGGCTCTTCTTCCGCGCCAGCACGGTCATCACCATTGTCGGGGGCACGATGTTCCTCATGTGGCTGGGTGAGCAGATTACGGCGCGCGGCGTTGGCAATGGAATTTCACTGATTATCTTTGCGGGGATTGTGGCGGCCTTGCCGACTGCCCTGGCGTCGACCCTCGAATTGGGACGCACGGGTGCGTTGTCGGCGTTGTTCATTATCGGTTTCCTGATCTTCGCGATCGCAGTTATCACGTTCATCGTGTTCGTCGAACGTGCCCAGCGCCGGATCATTGTTCAGTATCCGAAGCGCCAGGTCGGCAACCGTATGTTCGGCGGGGAATCCTCGCACATCCCGTTGAAGCTCAATACGTCGGGTGTGATTCCGATCATCTTTGCGACGTCGATTCTTCTGACGCCGGTTTCGATCGCTGGTTTTTCCGGCGGCGGCGGCGGGATTTTGAACTCGATCACGGCCGTGATTGGACGTGGGCAGCCGCTGTTTTTCCTGTTGTTCGCCGTGCTCATCATTTTCTTCGCATTCTTCTATACGGCGATTGTCTTCAATCCCGAGGAGACGGCGGACAATCTGAAGAAGAATGGTGGCTTCGTGCCGGGCATTCGACCCGGCAAGAATACGGCTGAATTTTTCGATTATGTTCTGACACGACTGACGGTTGCCGGCGCGGGCTATCTCACACTGGTCGCCCTGTTGCCGGAAATACTGATTTCAAGATTCTCGGTGCCGTTCTTCTTTGGTGGCACGAGCCTGTTGATTGTTGTCGTGGTCTCACTGGATACGGTGGCACAAATCCAGAGCCATCTGTTGGCCCATCAATATGAGGGGCTGATCCGTAAGGCCAAACTTAAGGGCCGACGCGGCTAGCGCGTTACGGGGTAGTGGGGCGATGAATATTATCCTTCTGGGACCGCCAGGTGCGGGCAAGGGTACACAAGCCAAGGTGCTTGTTGACAAGTATGGCGTGGTCCAGCTGTCGACAGGGGACATGCTTCGCGCGGCCGTCGCGTCGGGAAGCGAGCTTGGGAAAGAGGCAAAGGCCGTGATGGATGCGGGCAAACTCATGCCTGATAACATCATGGTGGAAATCATATCGGCACGTATCGCCGAGCCAGATTGTGCGAATGGTTTTATTCTCGACGGATTTCCGCGTACGACAGCGCAGGCTGATGCGCTGGATAAGATGTTGGAAGAAAAGGGACTTCCGCTAGATCAAGTGATCGAAATAGCGGTCAACGACGCTGTCCTTATCGACCGCATCAACTCTCGCGTCGCAGAGACGCCGGAAGCAGAACGACGTGACGACGACAATGCCGAAACACTGAAACGTCGGCTTGATGTGTATCACGAGCAAACCGCCCCGATACTGCCGTATTACGATTCCCGGGGCATGTTGAAGAAAGTCGATGGAATGCAGGCGATCGACGAAGTGTCCATACAAATAGAGGCGATCATTTCGGCAGGCTAAGCTGTTGACCCTATGGCGGAAATTCATATAATCCCGCCGCTCGGGCAACCTTACCAAATTTGGCCGTTTTGACCGCACCGTAACCATGAAGGAGTTCGGAACGTGGCGCGTATTGCTGGTGTCAACATTCCAACACAGAAGCGGGTTCCGATCGCGCTGACCTATATCCACGGGATTGGTCACACGAAGGCGGAAGAGATTTGCACGAAGTGCGATATCCCGTTTGAACGACGTGTGCACGAATTGACCGACGACGAGGTCATTCGGGTTCGCGAGACGATAGATCAGAGTTATCAGGTCGAAGGTGATTTGCGGCGTGAAGTTGCGATGAACATTAAACGGTACATGGATCTCGGTTCGTATCGCGGCGTGCGTCATCGTAAGGGTTTGCCCGTGAATGGACAGCGGACCCACACAAACGCGCGCACCCGCAAGGGCAAGGCCCGGCCGATCACCGGTAAGAAAAAAGTCTAGGGCGCAGGACAAGGTAGAATAGTAATGGCAAAAGCCGCGACAGCGCGTGTCCGTAAACGCGAACGTAAGAACATCACTTCGGGTGTGGCGCATGTAAGCGCGACATTCAACAACACACACATCACGATCGCGGATGCGCAGGGCAATGCTATTGCCTGGTCGTCCGCCGGTTCCCAGGGGTTCAAGGGCTCGCGTAAGTCGACGCCCTATGCCGCGCAGATGGCGGCAGAAGATGCCGGCCGCAAGGCGCAGGAACACGGGATGAAGACTCTCGCCGTTCAGGTGCGGGGTCCGGGTTCGGGGCGTGAGTCTGCGCTGCGTGCACTGCAGGCGGTTGGGTTCGAGATCACAGCTATTCGTGACGTGACCCCGGTGCCGCATAACGGATGCCGGCCGCGGAAACGCCGGCGCGTCTGATTTTCCGTCCTTCGGGGCGCTGAACATAAAATTTCATCGGCAGGTGCCGACCCCGGCGTGAGTGCGCCGGATTAGATTTGAGGACGAATCCAAATGCTTCAGAAAAATTGGACCGAACTGATCAAGCCGAACAAGCTCGACATCGCCGGTGGAAACAATCCGGCACGTCAGGCGACGGTGGTGGCAGAGCCACTCGAGCGCGGCTTTGGATTGACCCTCGGCAATGCGATGCGGCGGGTTCTCATGTCATCGCTGCAGGGTGCGGCCGTGACCTCGCTCCAGATTGAGGGCGTGCTGCACGAATTCTCCTCGATCCCGGGCGTACGGGAGGATGTCACCGATATCGTCCTGAACGTGAAAGGGATGGCGCTGCGCATGCACAGCGAAGGTCCCAAGCGTATAACGCTGACGGCGACCGGCCCTGGTGAAGTGAAAGCCAGCCAGATTGATACCGGCCCGGACATCGAGATCATGGATCCGGATCATATCCTGATGACCCTCGATCAGGGTGCGCGGGTGGTCATGGAACTTACCGTGGAAACCGGCAAAGGTTATGTCCCGGCGGCCCAGAACCGCGCGGCGGATGCCCCGATCGGGCTCATTCCCGTCGATGCGCTGTTCTCGCCGATCACGAAGGTCTCCTATCACGTCGGTAATGCGCGTGTCGGAGAGCGGACCGATCTGGACAAGCTGACCATGGATATCGAGACCAACGGTGCAATTACGCCGGAAGATTGCATGGCATTCGCCGCCCGTATTCTGCAGGACCAGCTGCAGCTCTTCGTGAACTTTGAAGAGCCCAAGGCGGCCCAGCCTGTCGAAGAGATTGATGACGAGCTTGAGTTCAACCGCAATCTGCTGCGCAAGGTGGATGAGCTGGAGCTTTCCGTCCGTTCGGCGAACTGCCTGAAGAACGACAACATCGTCTATATCGGCGATCTCGTTCAGAAGACCGAAGCCGAAATGCTGCGGACGCCGAACTTCGGGCGCAAGTCGCTCAACGAAATCAAAGAAGTGCTGGCCCAGATGGGACTGCACCTCGGTATGGAGATTCCGGCCTGGCCGCCGGAGAACATCGAAGATCTGGCAAAACGCCTCGAGGAACCGTTCTAGCGGTCCACGGAATCAGGAGTAGTTAAGATGCGTCACCGTAAAGGTCCGCGGAAGCTCAATCGGACGAGCAGTCATCGCAAAGCCATGTTCGCCAATATGGCGGCAGCACTGGTCAAGCATGAGCAGATCACGACAACCTTGCCGAAGGCCAAGGAGCTGCGTCGCGTCGTCGACAAGCTCATTTCGCTCGGCAAACGTGGTGATTTACATGCACGCCGTCAGGCGCTCAGCACGGTGCGCGATCGCGTACTCGTCGAGAAACTGTTCTCGACCCTGGCCGAGCGATATGCCGACCGGCCGGGCGGATATACGCGCGTGTTGAAGGCGGGTTACCGTTACGGCGATTCCGCGCCGATCGCTATCATCGAGCTCGTGGACCGTGATGAAGATGCCAAGGGCCTCGATTCTGGACCGGTCCAGTTTGAAGATGGTGAAGTGCTCCAGGAGGCAGTTGCCTGAGGGGCTGTTCACGAATTGAATTCCAAAAGGCCGCCCTTGGGCGGCCTTTTGCGTCTGGGGCCGTGAATCGCGGCCCGAACGGGGTTAAAATCAGAACATGCGAACCACACGACATATTTTCTCCGGCCTGATTTTGTTGGCGGTTGCGACCTTTGCCGCCGTCCCGGGACATGCCCAGCGCGCCGCGCCCGACAACCGCGAACAGGTCATGCTGTCCTTCGCGCCGTTGGTGCGCGCGGCGAGCCCAGCCGTGGTAAATGTGTTTACCCGCAAGGCTGTTCGCAGCCGCGGCCCTGCCTCTCCTTTGTTCAACGACCCGTTCTTCCGGCGGTTCTTCGGCGATTCTCTGGGTCTGGCCCAGCCTCGCGAACGTATCGAGAATTCGCTTGGATCGGGCGTCATTGTGCGCTCTGACGGGCTGATCGTGACGAACTTCCACGTCATCGAGGGCGCAGACGCGATCACCATCGTTCTGTCCGACCGGCGGGAGTTCGAGGCCACGATCCTGCGTGAGGACGAACGTACCGATTTGGCGATACTCAAAATTGATGCCGGGGACGAGGAACTGCCAAACATCGCCCTGAGCAACAGCGATGATCTCGAGGTCGGCGATCTGGTGCTCGCGATCGGCAATCCGTTCGGAGTTGGCAAGACCGTCACCAGCGGGATTGTGTCCGGTCTGGCCCGCACGCAGGTCGGGATTTCCGATTTCAGTTTCTTTATTCAAACCGACGCGGCGATCAATCCCGGCAACTCCGGCGGCGCATTGCTGCGCATGGACGGCACGCTGGCCGGCATCAACACGGCGATCTTCTCGCGCAGCGGCGGCAGCCAGGGGATCGGATTTGCCATACCGTCCAGCATGGTGCGAACCGTCATCGACGGGGCGGCGACCGGTGCGGCGTTGCGCCGGGCCTGGCTGGGCGCGTCCTTTGAAACCGTGACGGCCGATATCGCCGATGCGATTGGTCTGCCGCGTCCCGAAGGTGTGATCCTGTCCGACATCCACACACAGGGCCCGGCGTTACGCGCAGGACTACGGTCCGGCGACATCATCACTGCATTCAACGGACAACCGGTGTTTGATACGGAAGGGATGCGGTTCCGCGTGGCAACCGGAATTGTGGGCGACGAGGCACGCCTTTCGGTGCGTCGGCCGGGGACGGAACTCGAGCTGTCTCTGGTGTTGGAGCTTCCGCCAGAAATCCCGTCACGCAACGAGCGTGTGCTGGAGGGGCGCCACCCGATTGCTGGTGCCACGGTTGCCAACCTCTCGCCGGCCGTGGCCGAAGAGATGGGGCGAGATCACTTCGAGCTGGGGGTTATCGTCCGGGCCATTGCGTCGGGGAGCCCGGCCCACCGCCTGAGTTTCCAGGTCGGCGACGTGATCTTTGCCGTGAACGACATCGAAGTTGAGACGGTTGTCCAAATCCGCGAAGTGACGGCGAAACCGGCTCCGCAATGGACCATCACTGTTCGTCGCGATGGACGCCTGTTCACCCTGGCGGTTGCGGGATGAGCGCGCCCGAGAACCAATCGGAGATGTTTGCGGGCCAGGCCCCGCGGCCCCTGGCGGATCGACTGCGTCCTGAGGCGGTTGGCGACGTGGTGGGGCAGGGGCATTTGCTCGGGCCCGAAGGCCCGATCGGTCGGATGGTGTCCAATGGCCGGCTGGCTAGCATGATCTTGTGGGGCCCCCCGGGCTGCGGCAAGACGACAATCGCCCGCCTGTTGGCGCTGGAGACGGAATTCACGTTCGAACCTTTGTCGGCCGTGTTCTCGGGTGTGGCCGATCTGAGAAAGGTCTTTGAGCGTGCCGGCGCACGCCGTGCGGGTGGACAGGGTACGCTTCTGTTCATCGATGAGATTCACCGCTTCAACCGGGCGCAGCAGGATGGATTTCTGCCCTTTGTTGAGGATGGAACAGTCACCCTGATCGGGGCAACGACCGAGAACCCGTCATTCGAAATCAACGCCGCGTTGTTGTCGCGTTGCCAGGTGTTCGTCCTGAACCGGCTTGACGAAGCGGCGCTGGAGGAATTGCTGGCACGTGCCGAGGCCCTCGAGGGGAAGGTGCTGCCGGTCAACGTGGAGGCCCGCCAGGCGCTCAAGGCGATGGCCGACGGGGACGGGCGTTACCTTCTGAACCTGGCCGAAGAGCTGTTCGCGTTGCGGCTCGATGACGCGCTCGATACCGCACGGCTGATTGAAACCGTGCAAAAGCGCGCACCGCTCTATGACAAGAGCCAGGAGGGGCACTACAACCTGATCAGCGCACTGCATAAATCTTTGCGTGGTTCCGACGTGGATGCGGCGCTGTACTGGTTGGCGCGCATGCTCGCGGGGGGCGAAGACCCAAGGTTTGTGGCGCGCCGGCTTGCCCGGGCGGCGATCGAGGATATTGGACTGGCGGATCCGCAGGCACTGCCACAGGCATTGGCTGCCTGGGAGGCCTATGAGCGGATCGGGTCTCCGGAAGGTGAGTTGGCGTTGGCGCAATGCGTAGTCTATCTGGCGAGCGCGCCCAAATCGAACGCGTCCTACAAAGCATTCGGTTCTGCGATGCGTATGGCCGGGGACACGGGTTCATTGGCGCCGCCGAAGCATATTTTGAACGCGCCTACAGGCCTCATGAAGGACCTGGGCTACGGCGATGGATATGCGTATGACCATGACGCGGAAGATGGATTTTCGGGTCAGGACTATTTTCCAGAAGGAATCGAGCGCGCCCAGTTCTACAAGCCTGTGGAGCGTGGTTTTGAGCGCGAGATCACCAAGCGGCTGGACTACTGGACGAAGTTGCGCGCCGAGCGCACCGGTTCGGGAGAGGACTCATGAGTACGATTGAAATGATCAAAGCGCGGTGCACGCCGTGAACATGCTGCTGGCAATTGCGTTCGGAGGCGCTGTAGGCGCGCTGGGGCGGCATTTCGTCAATGTCGGCGTTGCAACCTGGATTGGCTTGGGGATTCCCTGGGGCACTTTAGTGGTCAACGTTGTGGGTTCCTTCGCGATGGGCGTCCTGGTGCATCTCATGGCGACAACCTGGACGGTCACCCCGGAAATACGGGCACTGCTGACCGTCGGCGGCCTCGGGGCCTTCACGACATTTTCGACGTTCTCGCTCGATGCGATCGTCCTGTACGAGCGCGGCCAGGTAATGTTTGCCGCGGCATACGTGTTGGCCTCGGTCATCGGGGCGATCGGCGCTCTCCTGGTGGGGCTGCGTCTCGCGCGGCTGGTGTTCGCATGAGCCCGGATGATCTCTCAGCGGTCCGCCATATCGCGGTCCAGTCCGATGATGGCGATGTGCGGCTCGATCGCTGGTTCAAACGTCATTACCCGGACGTCTCCTATGGGCAGGTCGCGAAATGGCTGCGCACGGGCCAAGTCCGGGTTGACGGCCACCGGGCCAAACCTGGTCAACGGCTCAGCGAAGGGCAGGATATTCGTGTGCCGCCGATGCCGGCGACACGGACGGTCGAACCTCCCGCCGAGAGAAACCGCCAGCCGGTTGACCGTGCAGACGCGGCCATCTTGCGGGAGTCCATAATCTATCAGGATGAGTTTCTGATCGCCCTGAACAAACCCGCCGGGTTGGCGGTGCAGGGTGGGTCGAAGACCCACCGGCATCTGGACGGGATGCTCGACGCTTTGCAGTTCGACGCCAAGGATCGGCCGCGCCTGGTTCATCGGCTCGACAAGGACACCAGCGGTTTGTTGCTGCTGGCGCGGGACCGACGTACGGCGTCCCAATTGTCGGTGCTATTTCAGGGGCGCGAAGTCGAGAAGACCTACTGGGCGCTCGTGGTGGGTGTTCCGGACCATGATTCCGGTGTGATTGATGCGCGCCTCGCAAAGCGCGGCGGTGAAGGCAGTGAGCGCGTAGAATCCGTCGATGACGGGCAAGCCGCAGAAACCGAGTATCGGATCCTGGACCATGCTGCCCGGCGTATCTCCTGGCTTGAGTTGCGTCCCCGGACGGGCCGTACGCACCAGCTGAGGGCGCACTGCAAGGTGATGGGAACGCCGATCGTGGGCGATGGCAAATACGGTGGCCGCGAAAGTGATGTGGAGGGACTGCCCCGGCGCCTGCATCTGCATGCGCGCGGTTTGACCCTGCCGCATCCTACGACCGGAGAGCGTCTCACGCTCGCGGCACCGTTGGATGATGTTCTGTCAAAGAGTTGGGCGTTTGTCGGATTTGACGCGAAAGTGACCTGAGACGAGGCCGTTTACCGATGTTGCGGGCTGTCGGAGAATACGCCGTACGGCCATATGGGGCCTGCGCTATGAAAACCGAACCTGCCGGGTGTAGCGACCGGTTGTATCGATAGGACCAACGGATGCGCGTGCGCACAGTCTTCAAGGTTGTTCTGGTGGTGGCGATCACGTTGACCGTCGCGCTTGTCGCGGTTGTTTTCAACCTCGACCCCAATGACCACAAGGATCGTATCGCCGCTTATGTCGCGCGGGAGACGGGGCGTACCCTGACCATTGAAGGATCGATCGACCTGGAATGGGGTCGAACCACGCGCATCGCCGTTCGCGATATCGGTCTGTCCAATCCGGAATGGGCGAAGGCACCGGAGATGGTGCATATCGATGAAGCCGATGTCCGGTTCGAGCTATGGCCACTTCTGCGCGGGGGTGTCGACATCGACAGCCTGACGCTTCGCGGTGCCCGGGTTTTTATCGAGACAGGTGCGGACGGCCGCAGCAGCTTCGACTTCGACGCTTCCGGCGAGAGCTCGGATGCGGACAAGGACTCCGGAAAGCTCGGCGTGGATCTCGAGATCGCTAAACTGGAGATCGAGGACGTTCAGTTTACCTATCGGGACGGCCCGACGGGACCCGAGACGGTCGGTACCGTCGAACGCATAAAGGCGCTGCCGTCCGAACCCGGCGCACCTCTGGATATTGATATCGCGGCGGATGTGCGGCTGGGCGGCGATACAGCCAAGATCGACCTGGATGGTCAGATCGGTTCGTGGAACGACATCATCCAGGGAGATCGCGAGGTACCGTTCAATCTCGTCGGCGAGGCGCTTGGCCTTAATGTGGAAATCGATGGTTCCGTGCGCGGGCCGGACAATCCGTCGGGCTTTGATGTCGACGTTCTGATCTCCGGCGATGCCATTGGCACAGTACAGCCGTTTCTTGATACGGAATTGCCGAAACTGGGGCCGATATCTCTGTCGGCACAAATCAGTGGCGGACAACGCAACCCGGTCGTCAACGTGGTTTCCCTGGATCTCGCAAACACGCGGGTCACGGGCACCACCAAAATGACGCTGTCCGACGATGTGTCCGAGCTTGAGTTCGATTTGAAGGCCGAATTGCGCAATCAGGATTTGGCACCAATCGAACCCTTGGCTGAGATTCCCCTCACGCAGCTCGGGCTGATCACCGGTAGCGTGAGCATCGTCGGCGACCTGGACGCGCTTCGTTTCGAGCCCAACCGCGTGGCAGTCGCGCAGAGCTTTCTTTCGGGTTCCGTCACGGTCGGGCCCCTGTTGGATGACCCGGGCGTTTCCTATGACCTGATATTGACGGCGGACGGACAGACGCTGGGTGTCGTGGAACCTATTGCCGGCGTCTCGTTGCCGGATGTCGGCCCGATCAAAGGAGAGATTCGCGCGATCGGGAATCTCAGCAAGGCACGAGTAGAGACATCCGGACTGACAGCGGAGGGCACGCGCGGCACGGGCAGGGTCGATCTTGCCAATCTGGAAGCGGACACACCGGGTGTTACCCTCGATCTCAAATTGTCGGCGACTGATCAATCACTTGATGTCGTTCGCGACATGCTGGGTGATGAGCTGGCCGATCTCGGTCCGGTCGGTGGTGTTGTCGCGATCACCGGGACGCTGCCGGCTATGCAGCTAGCGCTCGATGATTTTGCGGTCGATATGGTTCGCGCGAATGGTGATGTCACGCTGGATGTTAACGCGAACCAGCCGCT
>Ga0233427_10000826_pt1 | contig 36843 bp, 37 predicted proteins | sample SI_118_April2016_5_FD_179885 | JGI IMG/M metagenome (GOLD analysis project Ga0233427, IMG submission 179885) | Seawater microbial communities from Saanich Inlet, British Columbia, Canada - SI_118_April2016_100_MG | ecosystem: Environmental > Aquatic > Marine > Inlet | place: Canada: British...
CAGTAGTCCAAGCGGCCTGAAAATTAAATCCTCCTGTAACTCCATCAATATCTAAAATTTCTCCTGCAAAGTAAAGGTTTTTTATGTGTTTACTCTCCATGGTTTTCATATTAATACCTTCCAGGCTAATACCTCCACAAGTTACAAACTCCTCTTTAAAAGTAGTTTTTCCTTTTACCCAGTAAGTATCGTTACAAATAGTTTGTACTAATTTATTTAATTGTTTTTTTCCTAACTCTCCCCATGGTTTTTCTTCTAATATTTCGGAGCGTTGCAACAAATAACTCCACAATCTTTTCGGAAAATTAAAGGGGCGAATATTAAATAATTTCTTTTTTGTATTTGCACGAATCACATCTTGAAAATATTCTTTTACTCCTTCAAAATTACTTTCCCCACACCACGAAATATTTATATTGAAATCGTATTTCTGATCAGAAAGCATTCTAGATCCAAAGGAAGAAAGTTTTAGAACTGCAGGACCACTCATTCCCCAATGGGTGATAAGAAGTGATCCTTTATTTTTGAGTTTTGTACCCTGAATACTAACAATAGCATTAGGTACCGAAAGTCCCATTAATTTTGTAATGTTCTCATTCGGAATATTAAAAGTAAAAAGGGAGGGGACAGGATTTTCTATTTTATGTCCTAAGGTTTTGATCCAATTAAATCCTTCTAATTTTGGAGAGCCGCCCGTACAAACAATCACTTTATCAAAAAGGAGGTTTTGTCCGTTTACTTCCAAATTTATTTTCTCTCCTTCTTGTTTTATAGAATTAACCCCTGATTTTAATTGTATTTTTATTCCTAATCTTTCTGTTTCGGACAAGAATAAATCATAAATAGTTTGAGATCTGTTCGATTTTGGAAACATCCTTCCGTCCTGCTCTGCAACAAGTTCCACTCCTCTACTTTCAAACCATTTTATGGTATGGTGATTATTGAAAGTACCAAATAATTTTTTGAGTTGTTTTTCTCCTCTGGGATAACATTTTGAAAAACTAGAAATAGAAGTTTCCGAGTTGGTAACATTGCACCTTCCCCCACCGGAAACCAATACTTTAGAAAGTAGTTTGCTTGTTTTTTCAAAAAGAACTACCTCCGAATTTGGGAAATGTTCTTTTGTGTTTATTGCCGCAAAAAATGCAGCCGCTCCACCACCAATTACTACGGTTTTCATCTATCCAACTTTAACCCCTTTACTTTCTAGGTGTCTTTTAATATCTTCTAGTTTTCCTTTTGGGATAGCATCAATTAGTTTTTTGGTATATTCTGTTTCAGGCTTGTTATAAATTTGATCTGCATCTCCCATTTCTTCAATTTTTCCGTCTTGCATAACTAACATTCTATCGCTCATATATTTTACTACAGAAAGATCATGAGAGATGAAAATATAAGTCAATCCAAACTCTTCTTTTAGTTCATTCAATAGGTTTAATACTTGTGCTTGCACCGATACATCTAATGCGGAAACCGACTCATCACAAATAATAAATTTAGGGTTTACAGCAAGTGCTCGAGCAATTCCAATTCTTTGCCTCTGCCCACCAGAAAATTCATGTGGATATCGGTAAAAATGAGATGGGTCCAGATTAACTCGTGCAAGTAAGTCTTCAACTCTCTTTTTTCTTTGCTCATCATTTTCTAAAATACCATGAACTTGCATAGGTTCCATTATAGCATTTCCAATAGTCATTCTTGGGTTTAAAGAAGAATACGGATCTTGGAATATAATCTGAACTTCTTTTCGGAATTCTCTAAGTTCCTTTGCTTCCATTTTGGCAATATCCTTTCCTTTGTAAATCATCTCTCCTTCAGTTGGTTCTTCCAAACGGATAATAGTTCTTCCTATTGTAGTCTTACCACATCCAGACTCTCCAACCAATCCTAAGGTTTCCCCAGGATACACATCAAAAGTAACATTGTCCACCGCCTTTACATAATCCGATATTCCACCAAAAAAACCGTTACGGATTGGAAAGTGTGTTTTCAGATTTTTAATTTGTAAAATAGGCTCTTTTACATACAACTCTTTGTGTCTTTTTTCTCTTTCAGAAGTAGGAATAGAAAGGTCTTTGGTAAATTCTTCTACAGAGATATTATTTTCAATCATATTACCGTCTTCATCTGTTTTCATAAAGTCGGAAACAGTTGGCAGGAAGGTATATCTTTTATCTAGTGGAGGACGACAGGCTAAAAGTCCTTTTGTATAAGGGTGTTGCGGATTACTGAAAATATCCAATACAGTTCCTTGTTCTACAATATCTCCTTTGTACATCACCACAACTTTATCGGCAAGTTCTGCAATTACACCCAAATCGTGTGTAATAAACATAATACCCATATCTCTTTCTTTCTGCAGTTTTTGCATCAATTGAAGAATCGTTTTCTGTACTGTTACATCTAGTGCTGTAGTTGGTTCATCCGCAATAAGTACGGAAGGTTGACAACTCATTGCCATAGCTATCATCACCCTTTGCTTTTGTCCCCCAGAAATTTGGTGAGGATAAGTACTAAAAATTCTTTCTGGGTCTGGAAGTTGAACTTCCTCAAATAATTTTATTGTTAATTCTTTAGCTTGTTTTTTATTTAGTTTTTGATGCAACATAATTGCTTCCACCACTTGATTTCCGCAAGTAAAAACAGGATTTAAAGAAGTCATTGGCTCTTGGAAAATCATAGCAATATCATTTCCTCTAAAGGCTCTCATTTCTTCTTCCGAAATATTTAATAAATCAACTGAAGTACCATCATTTTTATGAAAAATAATTTCTCCTCCTGCAATTTCTCCTGGAGGAGATGGAATCAAGCGCATTGCGGAAAGGGAAGTAACCGATTTTCCCGAACCCGATTCTCCAACAATCCCAATTGTTTCACCTCTATTAAGTGTAAAGCTTATTCCGTTTACCGCCTTCACTATTATTCCTTCAGTACGAAATTGTGTAATTAAATTTTTAAATTCTAAAAGTGTATCTCCCATTTTATTTTGTTTTATTTGAGCGTATAAAAGTAGGTTTTTTTCTCAGTTATACAAAATCAATGTTTTCTTCTTTAATTAAATCTATCCCTCTGTATTTTAAAAGTAATTGTGCTACTGTAAGGGTGTCTTTCTGACAATATATTTTTATTCTTTCCAAATCTTTATCTTCCCAGTAAACCTTAGACACTTGGCTTCCATCTATATCGTCTTTTGGAGTTGTAATGCCGAAAAGTGCCGAAAGTAATTTGATGGAAGTATAGTGTTTGTAATCTCCAAAACGCCAAAGTTCCATGGTGTCTAAATGATTTACTTCCCATGGCTTTTTGCCTGCAATATCCAAAAGTTTTGGGAGTTTTAATCCATTTATCAGTGTTCTTCTAGCAAGAAATGGAAAATCAAATTCTTTACCGTTATGAGCACAAAGTAAATGTTGATTTGTAGAAAATTGTTTGTTTAATAATGTGTTAAAATCTTGTAAAATTTGTTTTTCATCATCTCCATAAAAAGATTTTATTCTGAATTGATTTTCTCTCTTTTCAGTAAATAAATAGCCAACAGAAATACAGATTATCTTGGCAAATTCTGCCATTATTCCAGCTTTCAACTTATAAAATTCTGAAGGAGAAAACTCTTCTTTTCTTTGCCAAATCGTTTTTTCTTCCCACAATTTCTGAAATGTAGAATCTAAATCTTCAAAATTATACTCGCATGGGACAGTTTCTATATCCAAAAAAAGTACTTTTTCTAATTTTAAGTTATCTAACATTAATTATACATTTCAAGTGCCGCATCAATAAATTGGTAAAAATCTTTATGGTGACCATCTTCCAAATAAGCTCCAAATTTTCTTCCCAACCTCACCACAATCATGTCTTTTTCTGGAATACAAATTACATATTGCCCCCATAAACCTCTTGCGTAATAAATATCCAATCCTTTATAATTTGAAAGCCAAAACTGATAACCATAATTTACATTTTTGTCTCCATCCTCATCTAGTAAATCTGCAATAGAGATAGCTTCTTTCACATAGGAACTGTCTAATATCTGATTGCCGTTCCAATTTCCATAATTCATATACAGCTTTCCAATTCTGGAAAAATCTCTGGCATTGGAGTTCAAACAACAAAAAGCTTTCTCGTTTCCACCTTCTTTATCGGTATTCCAAAGTGCGGGATGTTTTGATCCCATTGGTTTCCAAAGTTTTTCAGAAACATATTCGCTAATTGTTTTTCCTGTTGCTCTTTCTACAACAAAAGCTAAAAGTTGAGTACAGGAGCTGTGGTATTTAAATACTTTTCCTGGAGTTTCAATCGATTGTAAATCGATAACTAATCCTCTTAAGTCATTCCCATAATAAGCTTCTGCAGTTTGTCCAATCGGATTGTAATAATTCTCATCCCAATTAAGTCCGGAACTCATTGTTAATAAATGTTTTATAGTGATATTTGCATTTCCTACCTCACAAAATTCAGGGATATATTCACATACTTTTTGGTCAATACTTTTTATTTTTCCTTCTTTAATTGCAATACCTATTAAGGTAGAAATATAACTTTTTGCCATTGAAAAAGAATTGGAAGCGCTGTCGGTAGAATAGTCGTGCCAGTACTCCTCAAAAATAATACTATCGTTCTGTATTACCATAAAAGCAGTAGTTTCTAATTTATCATTTACCTCTTTTATAAAATCTGGTAAATCTGCTTTATTATAATCGGTAGAAACAAGCCATTGTTGGTGTTCTCCATTTTCTACAACATTTGCTGGAAAGTGCACATAATCGTGAATATAAGAAGATGTATATCCCTTTAAATAGGTAATGCTAATTGCTTTGTAAATCCAACTTTTACCACTTATAACTACTAGTAAATTTAGGAGTATAAAAATAATAAATATGTATTGTAAAAGTTTTTTCATTTAAATAATTTCCATTTCAAATAGCTCAATCAAATGAGATTTAACTTTATTTTTCACCTCTCGCATATCCATCTCTTTTCCTAATTCTTTCTGCAGGGAAGTTACACTTTTATCTATTATTCCACATGGGATAATATTCCCAAAATATGAAAGGTCGGAATTTATATTAAAAGCAAAACCATGCATAGTGACCCAACGGCTACTTTTAACTCCTAGTGCACAAATCTTTCTTGCTTTTGGAGTTCCTACATCAAACCAAACTCCCGTTTCTCCTGGGGAGCGTTCAGATTCCAATCCGTATTCCTTTAAAGTAAGTATTACCGCCTCTTCCAAAAATCGTAAATATTTATGAATGTCAGTAAAAAAATTATCCAAATCTAAAATTGGATAACCTACTAATTGTCCTGGACCATGATAGGTAATATCTCCCCCTCTATTTATTTTATGAAATGTAGCTCCTCTACTTTTAAGGTAATCTTCATTTACCAAAAGATTTTTCTCGTCCCCACTTTTACCTAAAGTGTAAACATGAGGGTGCTCGCAAAAAATTAAATTATTTTTAGTTTCTACTGTTTTATTTTTTTTTTTGTTAGATGATTTTACCGCTAAGATTTCAGCAAAAAGTTCTTCCTGAAAATCCCAACATTTTTTGTAATCTATCTTCCCTAAATCCTGAAAATTTACTTTTTTGTTCATTATACTTTTCCTAATTCTCCTTTCAAAAAGTTGATTACATCAATCTCAATAGCATCCACATTATTCATTTCTGATAAGTACCAACTTACCCAATCCCCTAAACTTATATGGTATAAAGTATTTTCAATTTTAGATTCTCCCTTACTCCAAACCTCTGTAATATTAGTGGTAAACTCTGAAATTACTTTCTTGTTTATATCCATTCGGATTTGGTTCCTTTCAAAGTCAGATTTATTACGAAAGTACACTACCGCCAAATCGTTTACATTGGTTCTCCATCCTAATAATTCGTTATGATTCATTTCTGGAACTACATGGTGCCAACATAGCATTTTACTGTTTTCATTTATTTGCTGACGGAAACGAATTGCGACACCCTCAAAACCATTAGCAACATAAATAACTGGGGTTTTCTGGTACATCTTCTTTGCAATCTCCATAGCTTCTTTCTGTATTTTTTCCTTTTCTAAATCCAACAAAGAGATAGATTTTTCAAAATCCGATTGAAATGAATCGTCAATTATTCCGTAATGATTCAGAACAAAAAAAAGTTCTGTAAAAGCATATCCGAACATTGCTCTTGGAGGTTGTCCTCCAGGGATTAAAACATGATTGTAATTATTTTCTTCTGCTGTAGTTTTTAATTTCCCTCCAGAAGTAATAATACAAATCTCAGCATTTCTACTCCTACATTTTTCTAAAGCATAAATGGTTTCTTCCGTGTTTCCAGAATAAGAAGATGCAATTACTAAAGTGTTTTCATCTACAAAATTAGGAATACTATAATCTTTTGTTGCTAAAATTGGTATATTTGAAAGAGGAGAAACAATATCGTTTACAATAGTACCTCCAATACCAGATCCTCCTAGCCCGCAAATTAAAATATTGCTAAACTTTTTGTCTGATTTCTTTAATGCAGAAGCGTTTCCGATCTCCATTGCTTCTCTCAAATGATTTGTAAAATCATTTATATAGTCATTCATTTTCATCTCAATATGTGTTTTTATAAAGAAGCCGAAATTACAAAATATTTGGATAAAAGAATTCCTATCTTTGCAAAAAAAAATTACAAATGAGCAGAGAACTTTCAGAACAGGAAATAGTAAGACGAGAAAGCTTACAAAAACTTAGAGATCTAGGTATAAATCCGTACCCGGCAGAATTGTTTGACATAAACAATAACTCTGTAAACATAAAGAAGAACTACAAAGAAGGGGAAGAGACAGAGGTAGTTATCGCTGGAAGGTTGATGAGCAGAAGGGTAATGGGGAAGGCTTCCTTTGCAGAAATACAAGATAGTGAAGGTAGAATTCAGATTTATGTAAATAGAGATGAGATTTGTGAAGGAGAAGATAAAACAATGTACAATACAGTATTCAAAAAATTATTGGATATTGGAGATATTATCGGAATAAAAGGAACTGTTTTCGTTACAAAAGTAGGGGAAATTTCAGTAAAAGTAAAAGAGCTTTCGGTTCTTACAAAATCTTTACGACCATTACCATTGCCAAAAGTGGAAGCAGACGGAACTGTACATGATGCTTTTACCGATCCTGAAAAAAGATACAGACAAAGATATGTGGATTTGATAGTAAATCCGGATGTAAAAGAATCTTTTATAAAGCGTACTAAACTTACCAACTCCATGCGTGAGTTTTTGAATAATAAAGAATATTTGGAAGTTGAAACTCCCATTTTACAACCTCTTTATGGTGGTGCTGCTGCTCGTCCTTTCAAAACACACCACAATACTTTGGATATGGAATTGTACCTTAGAATTGCGAACGAATTATATCTGAAAAGATTGATTGTAGGTGGTTTTGATGGAGTATATGAATTTTCAAAAGATTTCCGAAATGAAGGAATGAGTAGGTTTCATAATCCTGAATTTACACAAATGGAATTGTATGTTGCCTACAAAGATTATGCTTGGATGATGGATTTGGTAGAAGAAATGGTAGAAAAAATTGCTATGGATTTACACGGAAAAACGGAAATAGAAGTAGGAGAAAATATAATCAATTTCCAAAGACCTTGGAAGCGTTATACTATGTATGAAGCGATAGAGCATTTTACAGGAATTGATATTTCGAAAATGGATGAGGCGACTATGGCTGAAACAGCAAAAAAACTTGGTGTTTCTGTAGATAAAAGCATGGGAAGAGGTAAGTTAATTGATGAAATATTTGGAGAAAAATGTGAAGGACAATTAATACAGCCAACCTTTATTACCGACTATCCTGTAGAAATGTCTCCACTTGCGAAAAAACACAGAAAACATGAAGGTTTGGTAGAGCGATTTGAGGGGTTTTGTAATCAAAAAGAAATATGTAATGCCTTTTCGGAACTAAACGACCCAATTGACCAAAGAGAAAGATTTGAAGAACAATTAGAATTAGGAAAAAGAGGAGATGATGAAGCAATGCTTTTAGATGAAGATTTCCTAAGAGCAATAGAATACGGAATGCCACCAACTGCAGGTTTAGGAATTGGTATCGATAGACTTTCTATGATTATGACCAACAGTAATTCCATACAAGATGTATTGTTTTTCCCACAAATGAAAGCGGAAAAAAAATCTACCACTGAAGAATAAATTTTGAAAAATAATTTTAAAATAGGAGTTATTGGTGGAGGTAGTTGGGCTACCGCTATTGTGAAAATGCTTTGCGAAAATGTAGATTCTGTAAATTGGTGGATGCGAAATGAAGAGGCGATTGATCACATTAATTCCTATGGTCATAACCCAAATTATATTTCGGATGCAGAACTTAAAAAATCAAAATTAAACTTGAGTTCGGATATAAATGAAGTAGTGAAAAACTCTGATTATTTGGTTTTGGCAGTTCCTTCTGCATTTTTAAAATCTACTTTACAAAGTTTAGAAATTCCTCTGAAAGATAAAATTATCATCTCTGCAATTAAAGGGATTGTACCCGAAAATAATACTATTGTTGGGGAATTTATTCATAATCAGTATGATGTTCCCTACGAAAATATTGGTGTAATTACAGGACCTTGCCATGCTGAAGAAGTGGCTTTAGAACGGCTTTCGTATTTGACCATTGCTTGTTGTGATGTTAAAAAAGCTAAGTTTTTTGCAAATGCAATTTCTGGAAGGTATATTAAAACTACTGTTTCGGATGATATTTACGGAACAGAATATGCTTCAGTACTGAAAAATGTGATTGCACTTGCTTCAGGAATTTGTCATGGATTAGGTTATGGAGACAACTTTCAAGCGGTATTGGTTTCCAATGCAATCCGAGAGATAAAACGATTTGTAGACCAAGCCCATCCTATTGATAGAGATATAAAAGAATCCGCTTATTTGGGAGATTTGCTCGTAACTGCTTATTCTCAATTTAGCCGTAACAGAACTTTTGGAGAAATGATTGGAGGAGGGTATAGTGTAAACTCTGCTCAACTACAACTTAAGATGATTGCGGAAGGATATTATGCTGTAAAATGCATTATGGAAATTAATGAAAAACTAAAAGTAGAGATGCCAATTACACAGGCGGTTTACAATATTTTATACGATAAAAAATCTGCTAAAAAACAGATTAAACTTTTAACAGATAAACTGAATTAAAATACCCCAACCGCAAGTTCTGCCCAAACTATTATAAATATTATAATTGAAAAAAGAATAGCTAATCTTTTTTTACTATCCGATTTTATTCTCATTTCAAACAACTCATGAATTGAAAACAATACAACAAGTAAAATAGCTGCAACACTAAAATCTAATTTTTCCCAATTTACTTCATCTGTAAATTGCATACTGATTAATGGAATCATCAACAAAAGAATTATTATAGATAGTTTTATTAAAATTCTTTTTTTCATTTTTTTAATTAAAGTTTCATTTCAGGGATTTCTCCTTCAATAATTAAATCTGCTTCAGTAGCTGTTTTTATTTCTTCTAGACTTACTCCAGGAGCTCTTTCCAAAAGTTTAAAACCATTTTCGGTAACCTCCAAAACTGATAAGTTAGTAACTATCTTTTTCACGCAATTTACTCCAGTAATGGGTAGAGTACACCTTTTCAATATCTTACTTTCTCCTTGTCGATTAGTGTGCATCATAGCTACAATAATATTATCTGCAGAAGCTACTAAATCCATTGCTCCTCCCATTCCTTTCACCATTTTCCCAGGAATTTTCCAATTGGCTATATCTCCATTTTCAGATACTTCCATAGCTCCTAAAACTGTAAGTTGAACATGTTTCCCTCTTATCATAGCAAAGGATGTTGCAGAATCAAAAAGTACTGCTCCCGGCAAGGTTGTAATAGTTTGTTTTCCTGCATTGATTAAATCTGGGTCTTCCTCTCCATTAAATGGAAAAGGTCCCATTCCCAAAACTCCATTCTCCGATTGAAACTCAATATCAATTCCCTGTGGAATATAATTTGCCACCAATGTCGGAATTCCAATTCCTAAATTTACATAGGTCTTGTGTTGTAATTCTTGAGCAATTCTTTGTGCTATTTGATTTTTATCTAATGCCATTATTCTTTTGTTCTAACGGTTCTTTGTTCTATTCTTTTCTCGTATTTATCTCCTTGAAAAATTCTTTGTACAAAAATTCCTGGAGTATGAATTTGATTCGGGTCCAGCTCCCCCGCTTCTACTAATTCTTCTACCTCAGCAACTGTAATTTTACCAGCCATTGCCATAAGTGGATTAAAGTTCCTAGCTGTTCCTTTAAAAATTAAGTTTCCTGCAGTATCTCCTTTCCACGCTTTTACAAATGCAAAATCAGCAGTAAGTGCTGACTCTAATATATGTGGTTTTCCATTGTACTCTCTTACTTCTTTCCCCTCCGCTACTTCTGTTCCGAATCCTGCTGGAGTAAAAAACGCTGGAATTCCCGCTCCTCCCGCTCTACATCTTTCTGCTAAACTTCCTTGTGGTATTAAATCTACATCCAATTCTCCACTCAGCATTTGCCTTTCAAACTCCGCATTTTCTCCAACATATGAAGAAATCATTTTTTTAATCTGCTTTCTTTTTAAAAGAAGTCCTAATCCGAAATCATCTACCCCAGCATTATTAGAAATACAAGTTAGTCCGAAAATATCTTTTTTAGAAAGTGCCTCTATTGCATTTTCTGGAATACCTGAAAGACCAAAACCTCCTACCATAAAAGTCATGTTGCTTTCTACCCCTTGTAGAGCTTCCTCTATATTATTTACTACTTTATTTATCATAATTAAAAATCTTCTGTTTCTTCAGAGTATTTTTCTTCTTCCTCAAAAACCTCTGAATTATTATTACAATTTATTTTGTCTTCTACCCATAAACTAATGTCTTCATCAAACTGAAAAATATCCCCTTGAGTTACGGAAGTAATCTTCTCATCTTCATAAATTCCTTTCATAAATTCTGCAAAAACAGGTAAAGCCATATTCGCTCCTTGGCCGTAATGTATTGTTCTGAAATGAGCTGACCTATCCTCACATCCCGACCAAACTCCCGTTACCAAATTAGGAGTAATTCCCATAAACCACCCATCCGATTGATTTTGAGTAGTTCCTGTTTTTCCACCCATTTCTGATGTAAACTTATATTTATACCTTAACCTTACGCCTGTTCCCATTTTTTTATCGGCAGCCGAGCTGTAAACTCCATCTACTACTCCTTGCAATAATTTCACCATTAGAGCGGCTGTTTTTTTACTCATTGCCTCTGTTCTTTTTGGGGAGAATTCTTCTAGTATTATTCCATTTTTATCAGTTATTTTAGTAATAAAAATCGGAGTGGTATAAAATCCTTTATTTACAAAGGTAGAATAAGCTCCTACCATCTCATATACTGAAATATCAAATGTCCCCAAACAAATTGAAGGAACTGCTAAAAGATTGCTTTTTACTCCCATTTGCTTCGCTAAATCCACCACCGCTTGCGGGCCAAACTGGTGCATAATAAAAGCGGTTAATGTATTAATAGAGTTTGCTAAGCCAAACTTTAATTCCAATGATAGTCCTGAATATTCGCTATCAGAATTTGAAGGAATCCAGTCTTTCTCTAATCCCCATTTTTCTGCATTAAAAACCACTGGTGAATTAATAACTTCATCACACGGATTTAATCCTTCTTGCATAGCGAGTGCATACAAAAATGGTTTGAAGGTTGATCCTACTTGTCTCTGTCCTTGTAAAACATGGTCGTATTTGAAGTATTTGTGATTAATTCCTCCAACATACGCTTTTACATGCCCTGTTTTGGGGTCCATACTCATCATTCCTGTGTGGATAAAAAACTTATTATAAATTACAGAATCTCTAGGTGATAAAATAGTGTCAATTTCTCCTTTCCATGAAAATAGTTTCATTGATACTTTTTCGTTAAAAACATCTTTTATTTCTTTATTTGATTTTCCGCTATTTTTTAATTTCCTATACCTTTCCGACCTTTTTATTCCTTGATCAATAATTGTATTAATTTGTTCTCTTGAAAAATCAGTTGGATAGGGAGCTTTGCTGTATCCTTTCCAATGTTTGTAAAATGTCGCTTGAAGTTCAGAAATATGAGTTTTTACAGCCTTTTCTGCATGTTTTTGCATTCTAGAGTCGATAGTTGTATAAATTCTTAATCCATCAGTATACATATTGTAATTACCTCCATCTACTTTTGTATTTCTGGAACACCACTTTTTAAGTTGAGATCTCAACTGTTCCCTGAAATAAGGAGCTGGTCCCTCATTGTGATCTATGATTTGAAAATCCAAATTTAAACCAGTCACCTTTAAAGAATCGTATTGATTTTGTGTGATTTTATTATTTTTCTTCATTTGAGACAAAACAACATTTCTTCTGTTTAGAGTTCCTTCTGGATTCCTTCCTTTTTTTGGATTATATAAAGATGGGTTTTTTAACATTCCCACCAACATTGCCGCTTGAGGAATTGTTAATTTATCTGGAGAAGTATTGAAATAAATTTTTGCCGCTGACTTTAGTCCTACTGCTTGATTTATCCAATCAAATCGGTTTAAATACATGGTTAGAATTTCATTTTTAGAATATCTTTCTTCTAACCTTACAGCTACAACCCATTCCTTTAATTTTTGCTGAACTCTTTCAACTCCTGATGCGGGCCGCTCAGTAAATAACATTTTTGAAAGCTGCTGGGTAATTGTACTCGCTCCTCCAGATTTTTTCCCCACAAAAACTCCAAAAACAGCCCTGAAAAGTGAACGGATATCAATGCCTGAATGATCGTTAAACCTAATATCTTCTGTCGAAATAAGAGCATGAATCAGATGTTCTGAAATTTCAGGATACTTTACGTTACTTCTATTCTCATAGTAATATTCTCCTAAAATAATTCCATCTGCAGAGTAAACAATTGTAGCTAAGTTGCTTTTTGGATTTTCCAACTGATCAAAAGAAGGAAGAGGCCCAAATACGCCTAAAGTTGTCAGATACATTATTGTGAAAACTCCTACAAAAGGGCTCAAACACAAAAACCAAATTAATATTATTTTCTTCTTACTCATCTAGCTTGCTTAGTGAAAATCCTATTCCTAATACATTTAATAATCCATCTAATTTTGGAGATCCTCCATAACGCATTGCTAGTTCAAATTCTATAGATTGGGGTCCTGTTTGCTGCAATTCTGAAGAATCCAAAATATAGGAAAACTCCCTAACATCAGTAACCCCTTCTCCAAGCCATTTCCCACTTTTTTTATCCGCCAATAAAATATTTACAGTATCGCTTAATATTGTGTTTTCAGAATTAGTTTGTTTGACAAATAGGAGTAAATTCTGAAACTTATAGGAACTATTATGACGTATTTTAATCTCTTTTCGGAAATAAGAAACTGAATCGTCAATATTGTATTTGAAGCTTATTTTTTGGTCCGAATTCCAATTTTCATTTTCAAAAGTGTGATAGTCAATAAATGTTACTTTTCTTTTTTCGGTACAATTTAACAAAGAAAAAACAATCAAGATTAAAAAAAGTAACCTAAAAAAATTACTCATTTTTTTTAGATTTTCTGTTATTTCGTTTTTTGAAATTCTTCTTTTTAGATTTTTTCTTATCAAAACGATTTATATTATCTTGTCCAACAACATTTTTAAAATCAATTTTTGGAGCTTGTTTTTCAACCACAAACTCCTCTAAAGAATGTACTGTTTTATCGTTTTTATTGTCTTCAATAATCTTCAGAACCTGATTTAAAGAAAGCTCGAACATTTCGCTTGCTTGATTTTTATAAACATACCACAACCTCCGTTTAAATACATCTATTTTTATTTGTTTCGCATCACCTTTTTTTGTTTTCAGCGATAATTTCGATTTTGGAAATCTTTTTAATGAATCCAAATACGAATCCAATTCAAAATTTAAACAACACTTTAATTTTCCGCATTGTCCGGATATTTTTTGAGGGTTTATTGATAGTTGTTGATATCTGGCAGATGAAGTAGAAACAGGAGGAAATTCAGTCATCCAAGTAGAACAGCACAACTCTCTTCCGCAGCTTCCAATTCCTCCAACCATTGCTGATTCTTGTCTTACTCCAATCTGTTTCATCTCTATCCTTACTCCAAAAGTCCTAGAATATTCTTTTATCAACTCCCTAAAGTCAACTCTTTTTTCTGCTGTATAATAAAATATTGCTTTCGATTTATCTCCTTGAAATTCAACATCAACCAATTTCATTTCTAACTTATGATTGTTGATTATCAACTTTGCTTTTTTTAGTGTAGATTCTTCTAAATCAATAGCGTTTCCCCATTTTTCTAAGTCAGTTTCTTTAGCTAGTCTGTAAATCTTTTTTAAAGGTTCTTTATCAATATTTATTTTTTTCCTCTTTAGTTGAAGATTTACAATAGATCCTATTAAAGTTATTTTACCAATATCGTGCCCAGAATTCCCTTCCACAGCCACCAAATCTCCCTCCGCCAAAACAAGGCTCTTTTTATTGTCAAAATATTCTTTTCGGTTTTTTTTGAATCTTACCTCTACTAAGTTTTTATATTTGTCATTTTGAGAATCAATTCCTGAAAGCCAATTAAAAACGGAACTTGTTCCACATCCTCTTTTTTCTGACACCTCACAACCATCACAACCCCCACCTGTTCCGCAACCCATATTCTTTATTTTATTTCTACAAATTTACGATTTACTTTTAATAGTTTCATCATTTGTAATGATAGTTCGTAAAATATTATTTTTGTGTTGGCGTTTCTTTCTATGTTTCTCGAACATTCTTCTATTTTTTCTGAAATATTTACAATATTTTTTTCATGAATAAATGGATGAAATTTTCTCAAAAAGTCATTTTCTTTTTCATCTAAATTCAATGTTTCCTGAGTAGAAAAATTTAAAATCAAACAATTTCTTATCATTTTTAATGAATAGTTTAAAAATACTGACTGAGATTGTCTTCCCTTTTTTGCTCTTTGTGCGGTCCAATTTGTTAATTCTTTTATGTTGGCAGAATAACAAATTCTCATCCAACTCTGAAATTCTTCAAAATGGCTATCATACAAATCTTCCTCCTCCAAAAGTCTTAACGCTTTCCCTAAGTCCCCCTCCGAATAGCTAATTAGAGTATTTGCTTTTTTAGAAGAAATATTATTTTGTTTGAGAATATAGTTTTTAATATTTTCATCTGAAAAATTTGTAATTTTAGTAATCTGTAATCTGGAAAGAACTGTACTCAGTAATTGTTCCGAATTTTCAGAAACCAATAAAAATATGGTTTTGTTTGGAGGCTCTTCCAAAAGTTTCAATAATTTATTTGATGTTTTTGCCTGCATATTTTCTGGCATCCACATTATTACAACTCTATATTCCGATTCGTAATGTTTTAGAGCAAGTTTTGATTGTAAATTTTCAGCTTCATGTGTATAAATTAATCCGTTTTTTCCCGTTTTATTATCCTCCGAAAAAACATTAAACCAATCATGTAAATTCCAATACGGATTTTTTAAAATCTCTTCTCTCCACTGAAAAATAAAATTATCACTTATTGGTTTTTTAATCCCATTTATGGTTAAAACAGGAAATATTAGATACAAATCCGGATGAGTAAGAGAGTTGTACTTTACACAAGAATCACAATTTCCACAAGAATCGTTTTCATTTTTGGTGGTACAATTTATAAATTGAGCAAAAGCAATTGCTATAGCTAACTTTGCACTACCTTTTCCTCCTAAAAAAAGTTGAGAATGGCTTACTCTGTTGTTTAAAACCGAGCTTATTAATTGGTTTTTTATCCCCTTATTTCCTTCTATTTCCTTAAAAAGCATTGTAAAATATTTCCGTCAAATTTAGTGTTTTTGGACTATTCAGTTGGTGATTTTTTTACTTTGTTTACTTTTGCAAGATGAAAAACATAAATGAAGTAAGTTTTATCGGAAAAAGGGTAATGGTAAGAGTGGACTTTAATGTTCCTTTGGATGAAAATTTTAACATTACTGACAACAGTAGAATTTCAGCGGCCTTGCCAACTATAAATAAACTAATCTCAGACGGAGCAAAAGTGATTCTAATGTCTCATTTAGGAAGGCCAAAAGGAGAGGAAGAGAAGTTTTCCTTAAAACACATTGTAAATCATTTGTCGGAACTATTGAATATTTCTGTTTCTTTTTCTGAAAATTGTATTGGAGAAAAAACAAAAAGGGAAGTTAAAAATTTACAAAATGGAGAGGTGTTACTTTTGGAAAACTTACGATTTCATCCAGAAGAAAAGAAAGGAGATTTAAAATTTTCTAAACAACTTTCAGAACTTGCAGATGTTTATGTAAATGATGCTTTTGGCACAGCTCACAGAGCTCATTCTTCTACTGCGATTATTGCTCAGTTTTTTCCAAATAACAAATATTTTGGACTACTTCTTAAAAATGAGATTGATAGTTTGGAAAAAGCACTTAGAGATCCTAAAAAACCGTTTACCGCAATTATTGGAGGAGCAAAAATATCAGGTAAAATTGATGTGATAACATCATTACTTAACAAAGTAGATAACTTAATAATTGGAGGGGGAATGGCTTACACTTTTGCAAAAGCAATGGGAGGAAATATTGGAAATTCGTTAGTAGAAAACGATAAGGTGGACTTGGCAAAAAGTATTATTAAAAAAGCGAAAGAGGTTGGAGTAAATTTACTTTTACCAACAGATTCGGTAAATGCTGATGACTTTAACAGCAATGCTAATATTACTAATTCTAAAATAACAAATGTCCCTAATGGTTTTATGGGATTAGATATTGGTGAAGAAAGTATTCAATTGTTTTCGGATGTAATTCAAAATTCTAAAACCATTATTTGGAATGGGCCAATGGGAGTATTTGAGATGAGTGATTTTGAAAAAGGAACGAAAATGATAGGAGAAGCAATTTGTAAATCTACCGAAAATGGTGCATTTTCATTAATTGGAGGAGGAGATTCGGTTTCAGCTATTAAAAAGTTTAAAATGGAGGATAAAGTAAGTTATATTTCTACTGGTGGCGGGGCAATGCTAGAATATTTGGAAGGAAAAGAATTACCTGGAGTAATGGCTATTCAGTAATAGAATCATACCCTTCTTTTACCTTTTTTTCAATTGTTTTAATAATCTTCAATTTCTTTTTTGCCTTTGGAATTAAAACTGGAATAATATCATAAGTCGGTTGGTATAAAACTGAATTTTTTATTTGTTTTTTAGGAATTATCTCTCCAAAAGTTTCTTCCAAATGAGCTGTTTCAAATAATATAATCCCCAAAAACAACAATACTTTTACGGCTCCAAATAAAATACCTAACAACTTATTTACAAGTCCTAATTTTAGGGATTTTGTTATTTTACTCAGTATAATTCCTGCTAGTTTTAGTGATAAAAAAACGATTAAAAATACAATAACAAAAGAGATAATAGATACAAACTCCTTATAATCCTTCAGATTTTCTATTAAATATTCCTCTACTAATCCAGAAAATTTTACTGCCAAATAAATTCCTAAAACTAATGACACTACAGAAACAAGTTCTTTTATAAATCCTCTGGAAAAACCTTTGATTGATGCTAACAACACCAAAATAGCAATAATAATATCTATATAATTCATAGTGTAAAGATAGTATTTTAATACTTTTGCCTTATGGAAGATATTGAAAAAAAGTGGAATGATTTAATTTCGGAACTTCAGCCAAATTTTGAGGAAGAACTTTCTTTAAAAACAATTTTGTTTTTGATTGGAGTTCAGGAGTTAGGACAAGGAATAAAAGATTTTGATAAAGAGGAAAAAACATACCTTTTCCATATTGCAATTTGCAAATTACTTTCTCCATTCGGATATTACAGATTTAAAATGATTGATGAAGATGGTTGGCCTCACTATGAGGAAACGAAAGACATGGAAAAACTACCGAGTAGAGAACAAAAATTATTGATGAAAGAAGCTATTATTAGCTATTTCCAGTAAATAATATTAGTTTATTTCTACAGTTTCAGAAATAATTTTACCTCTTAAAAGGCGAATAACACCACTCCCTGTATAGGAATCGTTTCCATTTGTATAATCTACTTCTATATTCAGAATAGCTTCATAAGTATATTCAAATTCCGCTTTTCCGTTTGCATCAGTTTTTGCAGTTTGCCTTAATTTGTCAATTGGATCAGTTCCTGGAATTGTATTTAACTGATTCAAAACTACAGTAGCTCCTTGTACTGTGTTTCCGTTAGAGTTAACTACTTTTACGATTCCGATTGTGTCTTTTTCCTTTTCGCAAGAAGTGAAAATGGAGGATATAAATAAAAATACAAATAGTATTCTAGCTATTTTATGTGTGATTGTTTTCATGTTTTATCTAAAAATATTGTTTTACTTTGTTGCTGAAAAATATACAAGCAAATATAGTAATTTTATTACAAATGTTAGAAAAAGTAAAGGAAGTAGTTGAAAAAGTAAATAAATTTATCCCTAAATCTGAAGAGGAATTAAATAATTTCAGGATTGAGTATTTAGGGAAAAAAGGATTTTTAAATGATTTATTTATTTCATTTAGAGAGGTTACTAACGATCAGAAAAAAGAATTTGGAGCAACTATAAATAACTTAAAACAATTGGTACAGTCCAAAATTGAGGAGCACAAAGATAGTTTTGAAGTAGAAGCTGAGAGTTCTGAAATTGACTTAACAAGAAATGTCCCATTAGATAATTTAGGAAGTAGACATCCTATTTCACTCATCCGAAATGAAATTGTAGAGATTTTTAACCGTATTGGTTTTACGGTAAGTGAGGGTCCAGAGATAGAAGATGATTGGCATAATTTTTCTGCACTTAATACTCCTAAAGAACATCCTGCAAGAGATATGCAAGACACTTTTTTTATTCAAACTAATCCAGATATTTTATTAAGATCTCATACTTCTACTGTACAGGTACGATATATGAATGAAAATAAACCTCCAATTCGCACTCTTTCTCCTGGTAGGGTATATAGAAATGAAGCAATTTCTGCTCGTGCTCATTGTATTTTCCACCAAGTAGAGGGTTTGTATATTGACGAAAATGTAAGTTTCGCAGATTTAAAACAATGTCTTCTTTATTTTGCAAAAGAAATGTTCGGAGAAAAAACAAAAATAAGACTCAGACCTTCTTATTTCCCATTTACAGAACCTTCTGCTGAAGTAGATGTAAGTTGTAATATTTGTAGTGGAAAGGGGTGTAATGTATGTAAAAACACTGGTTATTTGGAGATTTTAGGTTGTGGTATGGTAGATCCGAATGTGTTGGAAAACTGCGGTATTGACTCTAAGAAATATAGTGGTTTTGCTTTTGGTATGGGAATAGAGAGAATTGCTATGTTAAAATACGGGGTAAATGATTTGCGCTTATTCTTTGAAAATGATGTTAGGTTTTTAAAACAGTTTTCTTTATTATAATTTATTATTCGATCTCGCTCCAGTTAATTTTTTTTATCTCTCCTGTTTTAGTGTCTAGAAGATAATATGTGTGGTGGTATTCGGTATTTGTTTTATCGAAACTCCTAAAACTAGAAGCTGGGCTTTTAACTTCAACAACAGTATACCTTCCTGAATCGTTTTCAAAAAGTCCATCTCCTTTTTCTGTTTCAATATTTCCACAAGAAATAAACAATGAAACGCAAAGTAATGATACTATTCTTTTTTTATTTAAATTTCCAATCATAAGTATGTAAATTTTCTACAGAGTGCCTTAATAAATCAATTGCCCCTCTAACATCTTTTTTATGCACCATTTCAATTACTTGGTGTATATGCCTAGTTGGTATAGAAACTGCCCCCGCAATACTTCCTCCTGGGTTCATTCTTTGTATTCCTGCGGTATCAGTTCCTCCTGCAGGTAAAATCTCTAATTGTGTTTTTAACTTCTTCTTTTTTGCAATTTCTTTCATGTATTTTACCATTCTATAATCACATACGGTAGAGGAGTCCATTACTTTTATACAAGCCCCATCGCCAAGAGCAGAAACTTGTTCTTGTTTGGTGCTTCCTGGTGTGTCCCAAGCAATAGTGGTGTCTAATCCAAAACCAAAGTCTGGGTTAATGTCCATTGAGGATACATTTGCTCCTCTAATTCCAATTTCTTCTTGTACAGTAAACACCCCATACACATCATAGTTGGGTTTCTTTTTCATCTCACGGAACATTTCAATTAAAATAAAAACCGAAACTCTGTTATCTAATGATTTACAATTCAAACAATCCCCCATTTCAATCAATTCTCTTTCTCTTGTTATGGTGTCTCCAACAGAAATAATTTTATCCAACTCTTTTTTTGGTCTTCCTGTATCAATAAAGTAATCTTTAATGGTAGGAACTTTTGCTCTGTCCGCCGCATTCATTAAATGAATTGGCTTAGATCCCATTACTCCAACAACATCTTTTTTACCATGAATTATTACTCTTTGTGCGGTAAGTGTTTTTGGATCAAATCCTCCTAAAGTATGAAAGTAGATAAATCCATTATCATCAATATGAGTAACGATAAACCCAATCTCGTCCATATGAGCGGCTATCATCACTCTTTTTTTTTCTTTCCCTTTTTTTATTGCAACAACATTTCCCATGTTGTCAATCCTTATTTCATCAACTAAAGATGTTACTTCTCTTAGTACAATTTCTCTTACTCTTTGTTCGTGTCCAGGAGCTCCTGCTGCCTCACAAATTTCAGCTAGTAGTTTTGTATTTATCATTGTGGTTTTGTTTGTTTTAAACTTTACTTAATTTCATCATATTTGTCATTCCCATTTCCAGTACCGGCATACTCGCAATATTGATTACCGTGTCTCCTTTTTTTATAAGTTTCTTTTTTCTAAGGATTTCTTTTGTGTCAGCAATTGTTTGATCTGTGGTTTTTCCTCCTTCATAATAAAAAGCTTTTACTCCCCAAACCAAACTTAAAGTATTCAGAATAGTGTGATTATTGGTAAAAGCATAAATATAGGCACTCGGCCTATAACTTGAAGTTTTAATGGTGTTGTATCCGGAATATGTTGCTGTAATAATTGCTTTTGTTTTTACTTGTTCCGAAATCTGACAAGCATTTGCACAAATAGCATTTGAAACATATCTTTCATTTACCACCAACTCTCTTTGTGTCTGATTTTTGGAAATATTATGTTTGCTTTTTTCCACATCTTTTATCACTTTTCTCATGGTGTCAACCGCTCTTAAAGGATGTAGTCCAACTGAAGTTTCTCCACTCAGCATCATAGCGTCCGCACCATCAATTACTGAATTTGCAACATCATTTACCTCCGCTCTTGTTGCGGAAATATTATCCGTCATACTTTCCAACATTTGGGTGGCAATTACTACTGGCTTAGCTTGTTTTATACATTTTTGTACAATCATTTTTTGGTAAACAGGAACTTTATGTAAAGGAACTTCAACTCCTAAATCTCCTCTAGCAACCATCACCGCATCCGATAATTCTATAATCTTATCAATATCTTCAATCGCTTCTGGTTTTTCAATTTTAGAAATTACCAAAGCTTTGGATTTTTTGTGTCTTTTAATAATTTTCTTGAGTTGACTAACATCATCAGAATTACGTACAAATGACAATCCGATCCACTCTATTTTCTCTTCCAAGATAAATGATAAATCTTCTTTGTCTTTTTTTGTTAAACAAGGTAGAGAAATTATTGTGGTGGGTAAATTCACTCCTTTATTGGATTGTAACAATCCTCCGAAAACAACTTTTAATTTCACTTTTGATTTACGATCTGTTTCCTCTACTAGTAATGATAGTTTTCCGTCATCCAATAATATTCTGTCTCCCTTTTTTACATCTTTTGCAAACTGGTTGTAATTTATAAAAATACTGTTTTTGTCTTTTTCATTTGCGCTAAACTGAATTATAGTTCCTTTTTTAAGTTGTAGTGGTTTTTCAAATATCCCTACTCTAATTTTAGGTCCCTGCAAATCAGCTAAAATTGCGGTATGAGTGTGTAATTCTTTGTTCGCTTCCTTTATGTTTACAATAGCTTGTTTTGCTTGCTCGTGTGTAAGGTGTGAGAAGTTTAATCTACACACGTTTACTCCTCTTAATATCAATTGTTTTATCATTGTTTTTGAAGATGTAGCTGGGCCAAGAGTGGCTATTATTTTAGTTTTGTTTATCATTTAAAATAAATGGTGTTAATGATTTAATTTTTTCCAAATTTAGTTCGAATATTAATAATATGTCTGGAATTTCGTTTAATTTATCAATAAAGTATTGTTTTTCGCTTTGCCATAACTTGTTTTGAATCTTTAAAAAGTAGTTCACACTTTTGTGTGATCCTAACAAATATCCTGAAGGACTTTGGTTACAGACCAAATCGTATTGCGAGTCATTTTTTATGTCAATAAAGGTAAATCTATCAAAAAACTGAATCGTGTTTGTTTCAACTTTATGACTTTTTACTTTTATAAAGTTTGTATTTAAGTGTTTGTTTATACTCCAACAAATTTTGTACGACTTTACATGGCTGTTGATTGCCAAAACCGAAAAATCTGGATTTTCAATTCTATCTAATTGTAGCGTTTTCATTCAAAGCTAACATACGCTTTTATACGCTATTTCCGAAACTTTTTGTTCTGCTGATTTTTTACTCAATCCCCATGACTCAGAAATAATCTCTTTATCTATTAAAAGTTGTATTAAATATTGTTTCTTATGGTCAGGGCCCTTCTGTTGAATGGTTTTAAAGTGAATTATTTTACCTTTTTTTTGCGACCACTCTAAAATCTTACTCTTAAAATCATCTTTTATTTCTGAGTTGGTAGAATTAAAAATAATCTTATTTTCTATAAAAACTCGTGACTGTTCGTATCCTTTGTCTAAATAGATTGCCGCTATAATAGCTTCTAATATGTTTCCAAAAATATTTTCTGATAAAAACTCTAACTTGTGTTTTATCTCTGTTTTTGATATTATTTTTTCTCCAATCTTATTTAAGTTTTTTCTGGTAACTATTTCCGATCTTTTTCTGGATAAATAACCTTCATTCTTATTGGGATTTTTCTCATATAAATACTCGCTTACTACCAAATTTAGTATTGAATCCCCTAAAAACTCCAACCTTTCGTAATTGTCTTTTTTATTGTAGCTTTTGTGTTGAAGTGAGGAAAGATAAAGAGGGGGAGAAGATGGTTTGAATCCAATTATTTCTTCTAGAAAACTAAAATTCCCTTTTTTATTTTTCCTTAAAGAGGGGAGCTTTTTTATTGTTTTTTGAAAAAGAATTATTCTGTGTATTTCTTTAATAAAACTGAAGCGTTATGACCTCCAAAACCAAAAGTATTACTTAAAGCGTAGTTAACTGTTCTTTTTTGAGCTTTATTAAAAGTAAGGTTTAGTTTTTTATCAATATCCGGATCCTCTGTTTCATGGTTAATTGTTGGTGGAATAATATCATTTTTAACCGCCATTACACAAGCTATTGTTTCGATAATCCCTGCTGCTCCCAATAAATGTCCTGTCATTGATTTAGTAGAGCTTATATTTAAACTATAAGCGTGCTCTCCAAATAATGATTTAATCGCTTTTGTTTCCGCTATATCTCCTAATGGAGTTGAGGTTCCATGAACATTTATATAATCAATATCCATTACATCTACACCCGCATCTTCAATAGCAAGCTTCATTACATTTTTTGCTCCCAAACCATCTGGATGTGGAGCTGTAATATGATGAGCGTCAGCGGTTAATCCCCCACCAACAATTTCAGCATAAATTGTAGCTCCTCTTTTTTTAGCGTGTTCGTATTCTTCCAGCACCATTGCTCCCGCTCCTTCACCCATTACAAATCCATCTCTGTTTTTGTCAAATGGTCGAGAAGCTGTTTTTGGGTCGTCATTTCTAGTAGAAAGAGCCATCATTGCATTAAACCCTCCAATACCGGTTTCGTACACACAAGCTTCTGAACCTCCCGCAATAAAAATATCTGCCTTATTCCATTTAATGTAATTAAAAGCGTCAATTAGTGCGTTTGTAGAAGAGGCACAAGCTGAAACAGTAGTAAAATTCGGTCCTCTAAACTGGTATTTAATAGAAATATGCCCCGCTGGTATATCAGAAATTAATTTTGGAATAAAGAATGGGTTAAATCTAGGTATTCCGTTTCCTTTAGCGAAATTATAAGTTTCTGTTTCAAAAGTTTTCATTCCTCCAATTCCAGATCCCCAAATAACACCCGCTCTATCAGAATCTATTTCCTCAACATTAAGACCAGAATCAACAAAAGCTTCATCACTAGCTACTATTGCGTACTGACAAAATTTATCCATTTTTCTAGCTTCTTTTCTGTGGATAAAATCTGTAACCTCAAAGTTTTTTACCTCACAAGCAAAGCGGGTTTTAAAGTTTTTGGCATTAAAATGAGTGATTAGCGCAGCGCCGCTCGCTCCTTTAATTAGTCCTTCCCAATACTCTTGCAAGTTGTTTCCAATTGGGGTTAAAGCCCCAATTCCTGTTACAACAACCCTTCTGTTATTCATTTTTGAAATATTAAGCTGCCTCAATAAAAGATATTGCATCTCCTACGGTAGCTATTTTTTCAGCTTTATCGTCTGGAATTTGAATGTCAAATTCTTTTTCGAACTCCATAATAAGTTCTACTGTATCCAAAGAGTCTGCTCCTAAATCATCTGCAAAACTAGCCGCTATTGTCACCTCTGATTCATCAACCCCCAACTTATCAACAATGATTGCTGTTACTTTTATAGTTACGTCTGACATTTTAATTGTTTTTTAAATTAATATAGTGCAAATAAATACATTAATTAGTTAACTCACAAGTTTTATATTTTTCTATTTTAACATTTGTTTGTTTATTTATTGAATTGTTTATTTTTGAACAAATTTTAGAATGGTAAAAAAAATAGTTATATTCGCTTCTGGAGAGGGAACAAATACTGAAAATATTTGTAATTACTTCTCAACATCTACTAGGTTTGAGGTGGTATTAATTGCTACAAATAAAAAAGACTCTTTTGTCATAAATAGAGCTCAAAAGTTAAATATCCCTTCTTTTGTTTTCTCTAAGAATGATTTGAATAATTCAGTAATTGTAGAAAAAAAACTTTTAGAATTGGAGGTTGATTTTATTGTTTTGGCGGGGTTTTTACTCAAAGTTCCTAAAAAAATTATTAACTTATACTCTGATAAAATAGTAAATATACACCCCTCATTACTCCCAAAGTTTGGAGGAAAAGGGATGTTTGGAGAAAATGTTCACCAATCTGTAATTGAAAGTGGAGAAAAAGAGTCTGGAATTACAATTCATTATGTAAACAATAATTATGATGAAGGGGGGGTAATATTACAAGAAAAATGTTCTGTTTCAGAAGATGAAACTATTGAAAGTTTATCTGAAAAAATACAAAAATTGGAACATGAATTTTTTCCAAAAACAATTGAAAAAATTATATTAAAATGAGCGTAATAATTTATACTGATGGAGCTGCAAAGGGAAATCCAGGAAATGGTGGTTATGGAGTGGTAATGATGTACGGCATTCATAGAAAAGAAATTTCAGAAGGTTTTGTTTTAACAACCAATAATAGGATGGAATTACTTAGTGTGATTGTTGGGTTGGAAAAATTAAAAAAAGAAAAAACTTCTGTTACTATTTATTCTGATTCAAAATATGTAGTCGATGCAGTGGAAAAAAAGTGGGTTTTTGGTTGGGAAAAAAAGAATTTTGGAAAAAAGAAAAATCCTGATTTATGGATTCGTTTTCTGAAAATTTACCGAAAACACTCTGTTAAGTTTGTTTGGATAAAAGGTCATGCGAATATTAAAGAAAACGAAAGGTGTGATCAGTTAGCTGTAGAAGCTGCTGAATCAAATAATCTTAAAAAGGATGTTTGGTACGAAAATAATGTAGCAAATGAAAAGGGGATGTTTTAATTTACACCAAAGAAATATCAAACTGAACCAAATCAACAAATTCTTGTAATCTTTTTTCTACATCCTCATCTGTTAGCTCTTCTAGTTTCTTTGTTCCGAATTTTTCTACACAAAAAGAAGCCATTGCCGAGCCATGAATTACCGCTCTTTTCATGTTTTCAAAAGAAATGTCATCTGTTTTTTCTAAATAACCAATAAATCCTCCAGCGAAAGAATCTCCCGCACCTGTTGGGTCAAACACATCCTCTAATGGTAAAGCTGGTGCAAAAAACACTTCTTTGTCGTTAAACAGTAACGCTCCATGCTCTCCTTTTTTAATGATTAAATATTTGGGGCCCATTTCTAAAATTACTTTTGCAGCTTTTACCAATGAATATTCTCCTGAAAGTTGACGAGCTTCCTCATCATTTATGGTAAGTACATCTACTTCTTTTAATGAATCTAGTAGGTCCTCTAAAAAATTATCCATCCAAAAATTCATAGTGTCCAATACAATTAGTTTTGGTCTTTTTTTCATTTGGTCTAATACTTTTTTTTGTACTAAAGGCATTAAGTTTCCTAACATTAAAAAATTACACTCTTTATATTCTTCTGGAACAACAGGATTAAACGATTCCAAAACATTTAGCTGAGTGTCCAAAGTGTCTCTTGTATTCATGTCGTTATGATATCTTCCTGACCAAAAAAAAGTCTTTTCACCCTTTTTTATTTGAAGCCCTTTAATACAAACATTGTGGTTTTTCAACATTTCTATTGCAGAATTTGGGAAATCCTCACCAACAACCGAAACTAAATTTAGATTTTTTGTGAAAAAAGAGGAGGATAAACATATATAAGTTGCCGCTCCTCCAATTATTTTATCTGTCTTACCAAAAGGTGTTTCTATAGCGTCAAAAGCTACTGTTCCTACTATCAATATACTCATTTTAATTTTTTTACAAATATATTGTTTAATTAAATGATTAGTATTAATATTGCGAACTAATTTTTAGAAATTCCTCCTTAGCTCAGTTGGTTAGAGCATCTGACTGTTAATCAGAGGGTCCTAGGTTCGAATCCTAGAGGGGGAGCAACAAAAAAGCCGGTAATAAATACCGGCTTTTTTGCGTATTAACCAAACTATTTTTATTTCACAACTACTATCCTTTGTGTGGAAGAAAACCTCTCTGTTTTGAACTTACAAAAATAAGACCCTCCATTTAAAGTGTTTGTATTGTAATAAAAATGATGTTTGCCTTTTAACATCTTCTCTTCAATTATTGTTTCTATTTTCTCTCCTTGTAGATTGTAAATTGTTATTTCTACTTTTGCGGAGATTGGTAAAAAGTATGTTATTTCTTTATTATTAACAACTGTAAAACTTATTAAATTATTGTGTTCCTTTCTTTTAAGTTCACTAACCCCCTCTTCATTTAACACAATTAACGCCTTGTCGGTTCCTATCCATTTGTTGTCCTCCTTATCAATAAACACACTAAATATTCTATTGGACTTTTTACCTATTTTATATGTTTTCCATTCTGATTGATCAAAGGAGACAATTCCATTGTCCGTTCCAATCCACAGTCGGTCGTAATCGTCTGTAGTTAAGTTTGAAATAATATTAGAGGGAAGAATGCTGTTTTTTTTATTATATCCTGTCCATTTATTTTCATCAATAGAGAGGAGTCCTTTTTTTGTTCCAATCCAAACATTTTCGTTTTCATCAATTTTTAAACTCCATACATGATTATCTGGGAGTTCTGAGTTTTCTTTGTTAAAAATTTTGGTTCCGTTTTTTTCTAAGACTATAAGTCCTTTGTTTGTTCCAAACCAAATATTGTTGTCTTTATCTATATCAAAACAGATAATATTATCTTCTGGGATGTTGTGAGTTTTTCTGTTTATCAAGGTCATTTTACTTCCTTTTATTATAAGCATGCCTTTTTCTGTTGCAAAATATTTCGTGTTATTCTTGATGATTATTTTTCTTATTTTATTAGAAGGAAGTAAGCTGTTTTCTGATGTCATTATAGTAAAATTATCTCCTTCTATTTTTAATAATCCATTTGTTGTTCCTACCCATTTTATATTTTTATTGTCTACTTTTATACATAGTATTTTATTGGATGGAATCAAGCTGTTTTCTGTATTGTGTTTTTTCCATTTATTTCCATCAAATACAATTAATCCCTCGTGCGTTCCGAAATACATAATATTGTTATGGTCGATAATGGTAGAGGTAATTTTATTGTTTGGTAAGGGAGTGTTAGAACTACTGAATACTTTCCAATTATCTGATTGGGCAAAGAGAATATAAGGTAAATACAAAAACAATATTGTAAGTCTTTTTTTCATAATAATAGTCAGTTATTATTATTTACTTACATAATGATTTTTTGTTTCGTTTAGTGAGGGTAATTTATTTAAAAAGTCTGTTTTTGGATTTTTTTCTTTTTTTTCTTAACCTTTTCCCGTCTTTTAAAATTACAACTTTGTATTTCGATTTTTTTTCAACCTTCTTATTTTCTGTTTCTTCAGTTTCGAAAGAAGGGCATTTTACTTGTTTTTTTGACCTACAAGAAGTTATTATAATTGTGAATAACAATAAAATGAAAATCGTTTTTTTATACATAATGGATGTAAAAGTAATTTACTTTAGCAATATTATTTAAAATAATGAAGAAAAAAAGGGAAAAACAAAAAAATAAAGGATTCACTAAAAAACAATTAGAAAGTTTAGTTCTTTCTATTTTTAAAGAAAACCCTTTAAAACAACTCAACTACAAACAACTTTCTAAAATATTGAAAATAAAAGAATTGGGTGTAAAAATTCTTTTGAGTGATGTAATGATTTCTCTTGCAAACTCTGGAGTTTTAAAAGAGGAAAAGAGAGGAAGTTTTAAATTAATTCAAACCACTGAAAAAGTAATTGGAGTAGTAAATACTTCTGTAACTTCTGGAGTATATTTAGATGTTGAAGGAATGGAAGAAGAAATTTTTGTTCCGAAAGAATATAGTATGTTTTCTTTAAAATATGATACTGTAGAAGTTATGGTTTTCTCTAAAAGTAAAGGAAAATTACAAGGAGAAATTACAAAAATTATAGACCGAAAGAAAAACACTTTTGTTGGTTTAATACAAGAAACAAATGGTTTCGGATTTTTAATTACGGATTCAAAAATTCCATTTGATGTTTTTATCCCAAAACCACAAATAAATACAATGGTAATTGGAAAAATAGTTTTAGTGAAAGTGGTTAATTGGGATGACTCTAAAAAAAACCCTGTAGGAAAAATTATAACGGTAATTGGAAATCCGAAAGAACATAATACTGAAATTCATTCTATTTTATACCAGTATAATCTGGATCCTACTTTTCCTAAACATGTAGAAAAAGTAGCAGATAAAATACCATTAAAAATACCTAGTTCGGAAATAAAAAATAGAGTGGATTTTAGAAAAACCAATACTTTTACTATCGATCCGGTAGACGCAAAAGATTATGATGATGCGCTTTCTGTAAAAAAATTACAAAATGGAAATTGGGAAATTGGAATTCATATTGCAGATGTAAGTTATTATGTAAAAGAAAATGATATTATTGATATAGAAGCGGCTGATAGATCTACTTCTGTTTATTTAGTAGACAGGGTTGTGCCTATGCTTCCAGAAATTTTATCTAATGAAATTTGTTCGTTAAAAGCAGATGTAGATAGGTTGTGTTATTCTGTTATTTTAGAAATTAATGAAAAATCAGAAATTATTTCTCATAAAATTAAAAAAACCATTATTCATTCTGATAAAAGATTTACCTACCAAGATGCTCAAGATGTTATTAATAATAAAAAAGGTGTTTTTTCAGAAGAATTATTAATATTATATAAACTTTCTAAAATATTAAGAGAAAAAAGATTTTCAACTGGATCAATTAATTTTGATAGACAAGAAGTTAAATTTATTTTAGATAAACAAAATAATCCTATTGGTGTATTTTTTAAAGAAAGTATTAGTACAAATCATTTGATAGAAGAGTTTATGTTAATGGCAAATAAAATTATTGCTAAAGAAATTGGTTTTATAAAAAAAGGTGAAAACCCAAAAACTTTTGTGTATAGAGTACATGATAAACCAGATGATGAAAAAATAAATTCTTTAAATAATATTATTAAAAAATTCGGTTATTCTATAAATAATAGTTCTACCAAAAATCTTTCTACCTCTTTAAATACTTTACTTAAAAATGTAAAAGGAAAATCAGAAAGTAATTTGATAGAAACTTTAACTATTAGAAGTATGAGTAAAGCAATTTACACTACAAATAATATTGGTCATTATGGTCTTAATTTTAATTACTATTCCCATTTTACTTCTCCAATAAGAAGATATCCGGATCTTATAGTACACCGACTATTAGAAAAATATTTAAATGGTGGAAAATCGGTTGAAAAACATAAAGTAGAGGAAATCTGTAAATATACTTCTGAAAAAGAAAAGGATGCTTCAATGGCAGAAAGAGATTCTATAAAATACATGCAAGCTAAATTTTTGCAAGATAAAGTTGGGAGAAATTTTGAGGGAGTTATTTCTGGAGTTACAGAATGGGGTATTTATGTAGAGTTAGAAAAAAATAAATGTGAAGGATTGGTGAAAATTTCTTCTATAAAAGGTGATTTTTATGTGTTTGATAAAAATACTTATTCTATAATTGGAAGATCTTCTAAAAATAAATATCAATTAGGAGACACCGTAAAAATTAAAATTAAAAAAACGGACTTAGAAAGAAAACAGATTGAGTTTATTTTAATATAAGTTTTATTAACACTATATATATTATTTTTAGGTTTTCTAAAAAGTTTAAAAAACAAATAATAATAATAAGGTATGTTAGCTCGGTTGAAAATATTTTAAATAAAAATTAGGATTTATATGTTTTTAATAAATATTAACTTTTATAAAAAAGAATGTTAATATTTAATTATTGAAATTTAAATACTTAGAGTTTTACTAACAAATAAAATAGAATTGTTAATATTAAAATAAACACAAAAAACTTAATAAATAATATTACTTTTAAGCCGTAAAAATGTTAGTAAGAGAGCTGAAAAACAGAGAACAAAAAAGAATAAAATTTCTTGACAAAAGTGATGAGAGTGTTGCTTGAGAATTTATTTTATAAATAACAAAAAGAGTTATTAATTTTAGTTATAAAGTTATAAACAAGAAATGAATTTTTTTATTAATAAAGACAGAACTCTGTAAAGGAGAAGACTAATAGATATTAACAGTAAAAAGAATGATATGAAAAAAAATAAAGCAGAAGGAGAAATGATAGATCATGAAAACAAGATGATGGCAATGTTTAAGGTTGAGAGAGAGGAGAAACAAGGAAAAACAAAAAAAATAGGACTAGCTTGCGACCATGCAGGATTTGAATATAAAGAAAAAGTAAAAACACTTTTGGAAAGTAAAAATATTGAAGTTAGAGACTTTGGTTGTTATTCTGAAGAGAGTGTAGATTACCCAGATTTTGCACATAAACTAGCGGAAAGTATAGAGAAAAAAGAAAACGAATTAGGAATTCAGTTTTGTGGAACAGGTAACGGAATAAATATGAGTGCAAACAAACACCAAGGAATTAGAGCGGCTCTTTGTTGGAATACTCATATTGCAGAGCAAGCTAGATTACATAATAATGCCAATGTATTAACTATGCCTGCTCGCCACTTAGAGTGGGAAGAAATAGAAAAAATCGTAGACACCTTTATTAGTACACAATTTGAAGGAGGTAGACATGAAGCCAGAGTAAATAAAATTAAAATAAATTAATAATTATATAAAATGAAAAAACACCTTATTCTACTTTTGTTCCTGCCATCAGTTTTATTTGCTCAAGAAAATATTAAATTTTCCGAAACTATAACCGTACAAGATTTAGAAAAACACCTTATCATACTCGCTTCCGACTCATTAGAAGGCAGAGAAACAGGAAAAAAAGGACAAAAAATGGCGGCCGATTACATCATGAACCACTTTAAAAATATTGGAGTACCTCCATATAAAAAGAATACTTATTACCAAAAATTCAGAGTAAAAAACGGAAGACACATGTGTAAGTGTGATGATTGTGATGTAGATTTTTTAAAGAAAATTTTAAAAAGTAATAAATGGATAAAAGGAGAGAATGTACTTGCATATATTGAAGGAACAGATTTGAAAGACGAACTAATTATTATTACCGCTCACTACGACCACCTTGGAAAACATGAAGAAAAAACATTTAACGGCGCGGATGATGATGGAAGTGGTACGGTAGCGGCTATGGAAATAGCGGAGGCCTTTATGTTGGCTAAAAAAGAGGGGAACGGACCAAGAAGATCTATTTTAGTGATGTGTGTTTCAGGAGAGGAAAAAGGACTTTTAGGAAGTAAAGACTATACAGACAATCCAATTTACCCTTTAGAAAACACAGTAGCAAACCTAAATATAGACATGATTGGCAGGGTGGATGATTGGCATGAAAATGGTGATTATATATATTTAATTGGAGCCGACAGATTAAGTCAAGAATTACACGATATTAGTGAACAGATAAATGAAGAGTTTATAGGGTTGGAATTAGATTATACTTTTAATGAAGAGGACGACCCAAACAGATATTATTACCGTTCGGACCATTATAATTTTGCTAAAAACAATATTCCCGTAATATTTTATTTTAATGGTGTACATGAAGATTACCACAAAGTAACTGATACAGTAGAAAAAATAGACTTTGAAAAAATACAAACCATTACAAGATTGATATTTTTAACCGCATGGGAACTTGCAAATAGAGAAGAAAGAATTGTGGTGGATAAAATCAATAATTAAACTACTACTCTACAGAATTTTGATTATTTAACAATACCCCCATTTGAGTAATTAATTCTTCTTTCTGATCATTTGTTAAAATAAAGGATAATGTTCTTTTGCAAGATTCTTGAAAATAGTGAGTTTTATGTTGTTGTATACACTGGGAATTAATAAATTGAATACGGACCTTATGTTTTTTTTACCTTAATGACAAAGTTATTGTACTTAATTACTTTTTCTTTTTTAATATCAACTACAGATAATTGTTCAACAAAAGACACCATTGCATTATAAGAAAGAAAAGATTTCCATTCACAGTTAGTATAATCTTTACTATTACCATTATTAGCGGTTATTACAAAACTAATATTTAATTCGGAACTTATTTTTGAAAAAACTATATTCTTTTTATTATTATCCATAGTTTTAAAATTAATTATTTCTTCAGTAATTTTTTTATTCTGAGAAAATAAAGTTGTTGAGATAAGAATAGATAGTGAAAATAATATTGTTTTCATAATTAATGTTTTTTTTGGTTAAAATGTAATACGTAACAACATGTTTTTTGGTTACAAATACCCTACCCAATAAATGGGGATTGAAAGCCCTCTAATACCATCTACCACAGGATTGTGGAATTCTGGACGATTAAAAATAGTAAAAAATATTGTTTCATTTAAAACTATTTTATTTTCGACTTGCTAAATGTGTTGTTTAAAATCACCAAGAACTGAATTATTCCAAATATAAAATGATCATATTGTCTCATAAAAAATCCAGGAATACTTCTTTTTACATCTAAAAGTAAAGCAATTCTATGTTCGTCCGTATTATTTACTACCTCATGAGTATAGGTGTCATCAAACAAAACACTTTTTCCTTCTATCCAATAATGAGGAGTTCCATCTACAAAAATTTTGCACTCTCCTTTTTTAGGAACACTTATAGCGAGTTGATATCTTATAATCCCCTTATAAGGACCTTTGTGTGGAGGTATATGTTTTCCAGGAGATAAAATGGAGAAATAAGCACTTTTCACCACCTTAATTTTTTTCAAAATTGAAGTTGTTTTAGGACATAGTTTTGTGTTTTTCTTATGCCACATGTCATATAATAATAAATTCAGTAAATTCCACGACAATCCATCATTATCGGAAATATACTCCTGCCCATTATCTACTTCATGAAATTTAGGAATAGTTTTTCCAGATTTAATTACACTTTCCACTTCTTTTTTTATCTCTTTCCAGTTCTCTTCTAATATTTTATATTCTGGGAAATACTCCTCTAAATTCAAATAAGCGGGAGTTTTAATTTTAGAGTTGTAAAACTTCAAATTCCAATCTCTAAAAAACTTAAACAACCCATTTCTATTATTTTGCATATTCTAATTTTGTACAAAGATAGACATCATAAATTTAATTGTTATGCTTAGCATAGTAAATGAAAAAGAAGTAATTTAAAATTGTTTTTCACTCCAGATAAAACAACTACAAATCAAACTTAATTCCTTGTGCTAAAGGTAATTCATCCGTATAGTTAATTGTATTGGTCTGTCTTCTCATGTAAATTTTCCAAGCATCCGAACCACTTTCTCTACCTCCACCAGTTTCTTTTTCTCCACCAAAAGCACCACCAATTTCAGCACCTGAAGTACCAATATTTACATTTGCAATACCACAATCAGAACCAGTTACTGATAAGAATTTTTCAGCTTCACGTAAGTTATTGGTCATAATTGCAGACGATAATCCTTGTTTCACTCCATTTTGCATTTCAACAGCCTCTTCCAATTCAGTATACTTCATGATATATAAGATAGGAGCAAAAGTTTCGTCTTGCACTATTTGATAATGGTTTTCAGCTTCAATAATTACCGGCTTTACATAACAACCACTTTCGTAACCATTTCCTTCCAAAACTCCTCCTTCAACCAATATATTACCACCTTCCTGTTTCGCTTTTTCAATCGCGTTTAAGTACATGTCTACCGCCATTTTATCGATAAGTGGTCCAACATGATTACTTTCATCTAAAGGATTTCCGATAGACAATTGTGTGTATGCTTTCGCTAATTTGTTCTTCACTTCATCATAAACCGACTCGTGAATAATTAGTCTTCTTGTAGAAGTACATCTTTGTCCGCAAGTACCAACAGCACCAAATAATGCTCCAATAATTGTAATATTTAAATCCGCATTTGGAGTAATGATAATTGCGTTATTACCTCCTAATTCTAATAAGGATTTTCCGAATCTTTTAGCGACTTCACTACCAACAATCCTCCCCATTCTTGTTGATCCGGTAGCAGAAATTAAAGGCAATCTATCATCAGAAGTCATCATCTCACCTACTTTATAGTCTCCATTTACGATACAAGAAATTCCTTCTTGTAAATTATTTTCTTTTGCTACTTCATTCCAAATATTCTGACAAGCAACCGAACATAAAGGCGCTTTTTCTGAGGCTTTCCAAACACAAGTATCTCCCGAAATCCAAGCCAATGCTGTATTCCAGTTCCAAACCGCAACCGGGAAATTAAAGGCAGAAATAATACCAACCACTCCAAGGGGGTGATACTGTTCGTACATTCTATGTCCAGGACGTTCAGAGTGCATAGTTAATCCATGTAATTGGCGAGAAAGCCCTACAGCAAAATCACAAATATCAATCATTTCTTGTACTTCACCCAAACCTTCTTGTAAAGATTTTCCCATTTCGTAAGAAACCAATTCTCCCAACTCTTGTTTGTAAGATCTTAATTTTTCTCCATATTGACGAACAATCTCTCCTCTAAGCGGAGACGGCTTTAGTCTCCAATCTTTAAATGCAGCTGTTGCAGCTTGCATTACTTTTTCATATTCTTCAGGAGTAGTTTGTGTAACAGAACCAATTAATGTTCCATCTACTGGCGAATAAGAATCAATTTTCTCGCCTCCTCCAAAAGATTGAGAACCCGTTGAAGTTCCGTTATTCATTTGTTGTACACCTAAAATTTCAAGTGACTTTTTAATATCTATCATGGTAAATTGTTTTTATAAAATTTAAGACTGCAAAAATAGGAAAAAAGATGAGGTGGAGTTAAAGGTGTTTAGGAGTTTTGAAAAATTACAATCACTTTTCTTCTTCTGAAGTTTCTTCTGTTTCCAAAATTTCAAAACCTTCTTCTTCATGTGCTTCTAGTTTTTTCTTTTCTGAGATTAACGACCAGGTCATAACTAAACATGTTGTAAGAATTACAAAAAGTAAAACTCCATCAAAATTAAAAGAACTTTTAGCAGATTCTGGAATAGAGAAAAACAATAAAATAGTGATCAATCCCCTTGGAGCTAAAAATAATTCTGGAGAAACTTTTAATATTCGGAATGTTCCGTTAAAAACAAAAAGAACCAACATCCGAACAAAATAAATAACAACAAGTAGAATTAATCCGTAAAATAAAACCCTAAAACTCAAAAGGTCTCCAAGCGAAATAGTCCAACCAAATATTATAAAAAAGAAAGTTCTTACCACAAAAGCTGACTCCACGGTAATTACCCTAAAATTACTCAGAATTCCCCCCACTTTTTCCTCAATAATAAAATCATTTAATACCCCCCTAAAAAACAACTTATAATTATTAAGAATAACCCCAAATACCATAATAATAATTAAAGAAGAAAGATGAAACATTTTCCCTATAGAGTACAACAAAAGTAGAACCGCTATTAACAAAAAAAGTTTTGCGTGTCCTTTCAAGTTCTGAAAAATATAAATCAGAACATATGAAATAATCACAGAGAGAACTATGGTAAAAAGTAAACTTTTAAAAGTGTCAGGTAATATACTTTCTGATGATTGAGAATCAATCATGTTTACAATAGCATAAAAACCGATAATCCCAACAATGTCCGAAAAGGTGCTTTCATAAATCATAAACTCCCTCTTATTTTCCTCTAATGAATCGATAGAAGGAAGGATAATAGCGGAACTTAAAATTGATAGAGGAATACTGTACAATAACGCGTTTACAAAATCTAAATCAACA
>Ga0233427_10000828_pt1 | contig 36827 bp, 30 predicted proteins | sample SI_118_April2016_5_FD_179885 | JGI IMG/M metagenome (GOLD analysis project Ga0233427, IMG submission 179885) | Seawater microbial communities from Saanich Inlet, British Columbia, Canada - SI_118_April2016_100_MG | ecosystem: Environmental > Aquatic > Marine > Inlet | place: Canada: British...
TATGACGGCGCGGGTCAGGTTGCTGCCGGACTTTCGGTTTCCGCACCCATCGAACGACGAAAAATCGAATGGGCAAAAACTCTGATCGGTGCAAGCCAAAGCATCTCGCAATCCCTGGGCGCCCAGTAAGTTACCTAGACTCCAAGAAAACTGTTATCACATTGTGGAATTTTCAGCCGGGATGCAGAAAGTGAGGGTATGATTACGGATCCATTCGTAAAGTATTTTTCCAAGAAATTACGCTGTGAGCTACCGGACACCCCTGCACGGTCTAAGCGTCGATAACGATCTGCTCACCCTGATCAACGATCAGGTATTGCCGGAAACCGGGGTCGATCCCGATACTTTCTGGTCGGGCTTTGCCCAGATCATTCGAGATTTGACATCGAAAAACCGTGCACTTCTGGCGCGGCGTGAAGCACTTGAAGCCGCAATCGACGAGTGGCACAAGGAACATCGCGACAAACCACACGATCCCGATGCCTATCGCGCATTTCTAAGCGATATCGACTATCTTGTGCCTGAAGGACCCGACTTTAACGCCACCACCCGCGATGTGGACGATGAGATTACAACGATTCCCGGACCGCAACTGGTCGTACCGCTAAATAATGCCCGCTACGCTATCAATGCCGCAAATGCCCGCTGGGGCTCACTCTACGATGCACTGTATGGCACAGACGTCATCAGTGATGAAGCGGGCGTACTGACCAGCGGTAAGTACAGTGCGGAACGGGGCAGCCGTGTTGTGGCTTTCGCCAATAATTTTCTGGACCAGACGGTGCCCTTTAATGGCGCCTCCTACAGTGAGATTTCCGGCTTCATCGTCGAGCGCGGTGAACTCAAAGCAAGGCTCGCCGATGATGCCGTGATCTCCCTTCATAACCCGACCGACTTTGCCGGTTACCGTGGGGAAGTTCTGGATCCTGATTCGGTTCTGCTTCGAAATCATCGATTACACATTGAACTCGCTATTGATCCAGATCATCCAGTCGGGGCAAAGAACGCTTGCGGTATCAGCGATGTGATTCTCGAATCTGCGATTACCGTGATTCAGGATTGCGAGGATTCGGTGGCTGCCGTGGATGGCCTCGACAAGACAAAGGTGTACGCCAACTGGTTGGGACTGATGCGTGGCACCCTGTCGACAATGGTCTCCAAGGGTGATCAAACTTTTGAACGGTGCCTCAATCCCGACCGCGAGTATTCAGCACCCGATGGCTCTAACCTCGTGCTGCCCGGCCGCGCCCTCATGCTGGTCCGAAATGTTGGCCATTTAATGACCAATCCGGCAATTCTTGATGGCGATGGGGATGAGATATTTGAGGGCATCATGGACGCTGTTATCACAGCGCTGATAGCCCTGCATGATCTCAATGACCCTGCCAGGCGCAACTCCCGCAGCGGCGCCATGTACGTGGTTAAACCGAAGATGCATGGCCCGGAAGAAGTTGCATTTTGCGTCGAACTCTTTGAGCGGACAGAGCAGTTGCTAAACATGACGCCCGGTACGATGAAGATCGGCATCATGGATGAGGAACGCCGCACAACCGTCAATCTCAAAGAATGTATTCGAGCAGCTTCCGAACGCGTCATCTTTATCAATACGGGATTTCTTGACCGTACTGGTGATGAGATCCATACCTCCATGGAAGCTGGCCCTATGATCCGGAAGGCAGAGATGAAAGCTCACCCTTGGATCAAGGCTTATGAAGATTGGAACGTGGACGTAGGCCTGAAGTGCGGCCTGCCGGGTCACGCCCAGATCGGCAAAGGCATGTGGCCCATGCCGGATGAAATGGCCGCCATGATGAAGGCCAAGGGAGATCATCCCCGCGCCGGAGCAAATACTGCCTGGGTCCCCTCACCGACCGCCGCAACTCTGCATGTCATGCACTATCACGAGACCAATGTGCTCGCGAGACAGGATGAACTGAAAGGGCGGCCCCATGCGAGTCTGGCTGATATCCTGAAAATTCCTGTAAGCGCTAATCCGAACTGGTCCGATGACGAGATTCAAGAAGAGATTGATAACAACTGTCAGGGGATTCTGGGCTATGTAGTTCGTTGGATAGACCAAGGTGTGGGCTGCTCCAAAGTGCCAGACATCCGTGATATTGGCCTAATGGAAGACCGCGCCACTCTTCGAATCTCAAGTCAGCACATCGCTAATTGGCTTCACCACGGGATTGTTACTGAAAGCGAAGTGATGGCGTCGCTCAAGCGGATGGCTGCGGTGGTCGACGGCCAGAACGCTGGCGATACCCAGTATCAGCCGATGGCGCCAGAATGTAGCAGTGTTGCTTTTGAAGCGGCTTGCGATCTCATTTTCCGGGGGCGAGAAGTCTGTAACGGTTACACGGAGCCACCGCTGCACCAACGTCGACTCCAGAAGAAATTGGCCTAAAGGGAAAGTAACGTCCTAGCAGAACGTCGTACTGCATTCGGCCTGGCAAGGTCGCTAACCAAACGGGTCGTAGCGAATATCCGAGACTGGCACCCCTGCCCCGAGCATCAATGCCAGGGACCCCGTCAGCATTGCCGGCGGTCCGCCTAGGAACGCGAGGCGATTTTCAAACGCACCCTCTCCCAAACGTTCGGCAACCTCGTGCACGAACCCCTGATGCATATCGAGACCATCAATCTGATCAGAGACGTCCCTCGCCGAATCTTCTTCGGAGACTGCGAGATGAATAGAGACGTTGTCCGGGGCACTATCTCTGACCCGTCTCAATTCTTCTAGAAAAAAGAAATCTTCCCGCTGGCGCACGCCAAACACCATAAAAAGCTTGTGGCGTTGGAAATGATCGATAGCGACTGCCTGATCAAGAACCGACATGATGCCAGCAATGCCGGAGCCGCCCACCAGACAGACCAAGTCGCGCGCCTCACCGGGATCAAATGTCGCAAGCCCCATTGGACCGAAAACATCTACCATCTCCTCAGGCGCTCCAGCAGAAAACAGTTGCTCTGAAAACTGCCCGTCGGGAACACGCTTTATCACAAAGTTAAGCATCTGCGCTTGGCGCTGAAAGTCAGTCATAGAATACGGGCGGTATCCCTGCATTCCTGCCATCCGGACGAGAAAATACTGGCCCGCCAGATAATCAGTCCCCTCTTCCAGCGATAACTGAAACGTGGCGACGTCCGGAGCGACCATAGTCACATCGTGCATGCGGGCCCGGTGGTGCGTAGGCGTGTCTGTAAAACTATTGGAGAGATCTATCTTCCCGGGTATCAGAATCTCACAATCTTCAACAATTCGGCTTTGGCATAAAAGGCATTCGCCCTTATCGCGTCTGAGATTCTGTGCACCAGGGGCCTCGGGCCAACATGCCTCCACCGTGCCCGGTCTTGCCCGAGCCACACAAGTGGAACATACACCGGCGCCGCAACCGTAAGGCAAAGGTACTCCCTGGCGAAGTCCTGCCTGCAGCAGTGTTTCGCCCTCCTGGCACTCGACCGTCACGCGGCCTTGCTTATTCAAAAAAGTGACTTTGGGCAAGTTCCGACTCCCGGTCAGAAAAAAGTCAAAGGCATCGACACCGTACTACCACTCGAAATCATCGTCATCTTCTTCATCAAATTCGTAGACCAGTTCCTTGTCCACACACGCCCATACCTCACCGTCGCGAACCTCCGACTGGTAAAACAGAAGCGGTCGCTCAGCTGGGCCTTGCTCCTTTCCGGTAAGAAGATTCCACTGCCACAGGTGCTTTGAGCAGGTCAGGGTTCCAGCGCGACAGATTCCCGACTCATGAAGTGGCTCAGCCATGTGGGGACAAAAGGGAGGAATAATCCGATATTCATCACCGACGCCTACTACGACCACTGCGATCTCTCCCGCCTGAAACCGCTTCAATTCTCCATCGTTGACATCTGCCGTCGCACAGACCCTCCGCCAGCCGTTCTCAAGTAAATCACTCATCTGTCATATTGTGGTGTTAACGCCAGTCTTTGGCTAAAGCGTCCCGTTGGCCGACGACCCGGCCATCGCCTGCATATGTAGAGCAGTCTGGAAGCGCTTCAGATCGGCCAGTGCGATCCCTTATCCAGGCGCCGGGTATCAAGCTGGACAATTCGCTCTAGAAAAAGCGGTTGGCCGGAGGTGATACTGAACCGGTCTCGGTACTTACCGACCAGAAACACGTTTGACTCACCTGCAAGGACATGGGAGTTAATTCCGTCGAGTTCAGTCTTCAGCACGGTGAAGGAGGATACGGCTGATGCTGTACCACTGTCCTCATCAACGTCTACCGTATAAACGACGGTATGGCGAGCCAGTGGAGAGTGATCAGAGTTATGTTTCGGCAACATTTCGGTCAGAGTGACAAGCTCAGGACGCTTCCCATCCAGATAGGTCATGTCGACATTAATCTCGGGGCTAAATGCACGGATAGCGTAATAAAACTCTTCATCACATAGCGCAAGCCACTCTTCCCACCTTCCTTCATCCAAGCAAAGACTTGCCCGATAAATAGTATCTCTAACACGTTCGGCAATAGTATTTTCAGCCATTAGTTCTACTCAGTCTCTTATTTTCCCAACCTTCAGATTTGCGCAAACTAGACACGTTTGGCATACGCCTAACGATATTACGCAGGAGTACCTGTTAAGGTCGTTAGCCTGCGTAATGTCTTCTGTCGCACTGAACCTCGTGCGGCCAACTAAGCCGCTTTAAGCTTTTGACCTTCCTCGTAGCTCAGTTCAGGGTCACCCGGCCAACGATCCATCCACTGACCCCATGCATCGTAGAAGTGACGCATGCCCTCTTCATCATGAATGGTAGGATCGCCGTCTGCATCCCTCTCATGACGACCATGAAGAATTCTGCGCTTATCCGCCCATTCACTCATCGTCGCCTGCTGGGTAGTTACAGCCAGCAAGTCTTCGTGAAGATTGCGTCCGAACGGACCCCAAATCGAATTATGGTGTCGCTGACGAATCAAACGTTGCTCAGGCGTATCACTCTTCAGGCCCAAGCCGCGGAACTCGATCATGACCTTATCAGGACCAAGGGGCGTCATAATGTCGCACCGCAAGGCCGAACCTCGAAGATTGAAATTCACTCCTGGGAAGAAATCGATCATCTCCCAATGGTTGGCAGGCAGATGCGGGAAAGAAAGCTCTTCCCTTGATTCAAAGCCTTCGTACTCATCGTACTGCACTTCAAAAGAGCCTACGTTTACATGCCCGTTATCAAAGCCAATATTTTTACGGGCGAAGTAAGAGTCATTAAATCCGGTTACCCGGTTATGGTAGTGCAGAAAATCATGATAAAACTCTGAGTTGGTATCGTGCCAAAGTTTGTAGTTACAGGGAATGATGGCCTTGTGATAGTGGAAGACCTCCAGCGGCTCTGCGTCTAGAGACTTCTGCATGCAGTCGAATGCACCTCCTGCCCATTCTTCGACGGACTGCTCAATCTTATCGTTCAAGCTTACCCAAACAAACCCGCCATATTTCACCTCACAGCGCAGCCGACGCAGGCCCACATCTTTGCACTCGAGGCGGTCCTGATAACCCTCGGATGCCCGTGAGATATGCGCACAGTTTCCTTTCATATCGAACTGCCAAGCGTGAAACATGCAGGTTATGTGCTTAGGTGCTCCGGAAGGCGCTGCTTCTTCGAACGATCCAGACGGTCGATTTTCGAGCATGTTTCCACGATGTGGGCAAACATTCAAAAACGCACGAATCTGATTATCGGCACCGCGGACAACCATGACAGGCTCACGGGCAACGGTCATTGTTCTGAATGAATAGGGGTCAGGAAGTTCCGACTCATGACAGACCGGCATCCATACCTTGCGAAAGATTTTTGTGATTTCTTCCTCAAAAATCTCTCGGTCCGAATAAATCCGACTGTCGACATATTCTCCCGAGGAGAGTTTTCCAGGGACCGTTTCCCACTGCTTGGCGTTTCTAGCTGGCATAGTGATTCACTCCTTTACGATTTCTCCGACTGTGGCTAGGATTTGCGTTCTCTCAGCACCGTCGCTTCATGACTCTCGTTTGTCTTCACCTAATGTCTGTCTGTGTAGATTAAACGGCGGCAAATTTGATTTGTAAAATCATTGAAATCAATAATTTGATAGTTAGAACAAATTGTTCTTCTTAACGCTGTTTAGCGCCTCGAAAAGCCTTCTTTTGCCTGGTTTTTTACTTTTTGCACCCGATTATCCGAAAAATAGGTTACCAGTATTAAGTGAAAGTGACGTGAGATTGCTCCCAGCCGAATAGCGCGCAAGACTCGACCGGGAGCAAAGCTGGTAAAAGCCTATCTTGCTTTCTTCGTGCTTTTCTTGCGCGACGAAGATTTTGCCTTTTTCTTGGCCGGCAATGAAGTCTTCTTTGCAGTCTTCTTCTTGCCCTTTTTTCTCGCCTTGGTATCCAACTGTTCGAGCTTAGCGTCCCACTTCATCTTCTTGGCAAACTTCATTGCCTCTTCGTCGCTCATATACACCGTGTGCTCTGGCCCCGGATATATCTGCGCTTTGACCTCATCCCGGTAACGGGTGAAGACATCTTCCATGATTGGAATCAGATCCGTGTAAACCTTGGAGTGACGTGGCGTGTGTTCTTCATAAAGGTGCATCAAGTCGGAGGTGATGATGTGCACACCGTGCGCACCCAAGCCAGCGCCGAGGCTGATCACCGGCACCGGCAACACCTGAGCCAAGTACTCGTTCACTTCCTGGGTTGTCACCTCACACATGATTGAAAAACAGCCTGCGTCGACCATGGCCAAGGCATCGTCGACCAGTTCGGCGGCGCGATCGGCTGTCTTTCCCTGCGCAAAGAAGCCGCCTAGCTGCGGCATGCGCATCGGGGTGATGCCAATATGTCCCTGAACCGGAATACCAGCACGGTTGATCGCTTCGATGTTTCGGGCGTGATACTGATTGCCTTCACACTTCATCACCTCAGCGTTGGCTTCATGAACGAACCTACCGGCGTTCTCAACAGCCTGCTCAGGAGACACGTGAAAGCTCCAGTAAGGCATATCCACCATCCGCAGACCATAGTTGCTACCACGGTCAATCGCTTTGGACATCATCATGACCTCATCGAAGGTCACCGTCACCGTGCTCTTGTGTCCAAACAGAATCATTCCTCCGGTGTCCGATACACAAAGAATATCTATTCCAAGCCTATCTGCGATCACCGCACTGCGGTAATCGTAGATCGCCATCTGCACGATTTGTTCGCCCTCGCGCGCCTTACGCCGCAGTTGATTGAGCGTGACCTTTCTCCGGGGCTTATCGTCAGCCATTGGTTATCTCCTTAAGGGTTGTCGGTTTACGTCACCACTGGCAACAGGCTGGCATTTCGATCAGCGGGCTGTTCGACAGATCACGGGGGAATCGGTGACCAAGTCATAGTAGACAGGCCTCCTGAATACGTCAAAAGCATTGTCTTATCGTCCGATAGGGATCGGCTTGTGGGATACCCGGTTTTCGATGCTAATGCGTCGACATAACTCGTATAACAGAGTCAGATTGCTGAAAGCGGATAAAAACGCCGATCCCAACCCCCGAGCACCACTCGTTTTTTGAGATCAAAAAAAGGCTTCTGCTGAAGCCTTATCTCCTCAAAATTACCCAGGGGATCGATAAGCGGTGATGCCGTGCTCTTGTCCTGTGTCGCCACGTATCCGAGCCCCAGGATCGACCCTGCCAAGAGGCTGAAACAGGCTGAAGTAGCGAGCAGTTCACCTGGCTCTGGTGCTGACGCTGCGTGTTGAGGCCGTTGCCACAGAACTGGTCTTTCGTTTGCGGTTGCGGTAAAGCACACCAGTGACATCGAGGCAATTGAGGAGTTATAGGCACTGTCAACAAAACAGTCCATCGCAAGCTCCTTTGCCGTCGCGCCAATCGTAAACTCGTTACAGAAAAGCGCAAAACCGGCTTCGATACGCAGGATGTCTGCTACAGCAAATCCCGCGACCTCAATATGCCCAGAGAGGGAAGCCCATAGGCTGCTGGCGAACGCGGCATCCACAACGATCTCAAACCCTCGTTCACCGGTATAACCCAATCTGCCGATCCGGGCGGGGATTCCATGAATGTCAAGATCACCAAAACAAAAATAGCCAAGTTGCTTCAGGCGATCACCCCCACAGGCCGGCAACACTTGAGCCAGTGACATCGGACCCTGAACCGCAAATATGGCTGTACTCTCCGACAGGTCTTCCACAGTCGTCTCGCGATTTGCCTGTTCCAGAAGGTGCTTCGCATCCTGTCTTTCGCCACTCATCACGTCGAAGGTCTGATCGTTAAGCCTCCAAACCGTCAGATCACTGACTACGTGTCCGGAATCATCTGAGCGCAGGCAATAGCGAATGCTTCCGGGCGACATCTGTGAAATATCCCGGCGCACATACCGACTAATGATAAACGCAGCATCGGGGCCCCGGAGCCTGACGACAGACATGAATGAAAAATCAAATAGCGCTGATGAAGCTCGGCATCGATCTGCTTGAATTTGCGGTTGCCATGCCTCGCGTCGCCACTGATCGAGCGCGAATAGCGTCATGACAGTTAGAACACCAGACTGGCGGCACGTGCCAGCATCGCGCCTCCCGTGGCCAATAGCGCAACAGCGATGATGCGCTTTAAGGTATCGCGAGATACCTGATGCGCCACTCGAGCGCCGATTACAACGCCGCCCACGAGGACCATGGATAAAGCCAGCCCAAGAACGAAATCGACATGACCGAAGGTGAGGTTTCCACCTGTGGCGAGGACCGCAATCGGAATCTGGATAACTTGGCTGAGTCCAACTGCCATCAATGCCGGCACCTTGAGCCAGAGAAGCAGCGGTACCAGGACCAACGGACCACCGGTGCCGGTGATCGCAGACGCGAATCCGGTGAAAAGCCCGATCAGAATCAGCACGGGGGGCTTTAAATCACCCCCTTGCGCATCTTGCGACGCTGCCGGCCTAAGTGCCTGAAGACCTGAAACAAATACCAGTGTACCGATTACCGTCTCGAGAACAATTCCCGGCGTAGACCAGGCCGTCATCGCGCCCAGATAGCCGCCAGGCATACCGCCAAGACAAAGCCAAAGACCTTTACTCCAATTTACCGATCCACGACGGGCATATTCAAAAGCACCGACCAGTCCCGTAAAGAGGTAGGAGAACATTGCGGTCGCAATCGCGACATGAATACTGATACCCAGTACGTAGGTCAACATGGGCACCAGTAGCACACCCCCGATGCCAATAGCACCAATGAGAATTCCGACAACGACTGCTACCGCCCCTGCAAAAGCAAGCACACCCACACTCACAACCGATTCCCCCTTAACGGTACGCCGACCGGGCCCGTTCGGTGATATTGCAGCCTAACCAAGGAGTCAGCAAGCGAGCGGGCTCGGCTGACATGAGAATTTTTCCAAAAATGGCTCTGTCGAATCCTATTACCCTCAAAAATTTAATGGTTGCGAATCCAATTCCACATAGGTAAATATTGACCTTACTATAAATTTAATTGCCTGTATCTATCAGTGAATTTACGCGGACTCCGTAATCACAGGCAACTGAAAGCCTATTTTTAAGGAGGAAGTCATGTTTTTACGCCAGTTTGAATACCTAATCGCCCTTGAGCGGGAAGGTCACTTTGGTCGAGCGGCTGAACGCTGCCACGTATCCCAACCCAGCCTTTCCAGCGCCCTCCAGCAACTGGAGGCTGAACTCGACGTGCCGATCATTCTCCGTCATCAGCGCTATCAGGGCTTCACACCTGAAGGAGAGCGAGTGGTCAGTTGGGCGAAACGGCTGCTGGCGGACCGCAAAAGTATGCTGGAGGAACTGGCAATTATGCGGCGCAATCTCAACGGCCGAATCCGTATCGGGGCAATGCCGACCAGTTCCCCGATTCTGCCGCGAATCAACCAGCTTTTTTCAGAGTTGTACCCCGCCGTAGAGGTCGATATTCAATTCCTCGGTTCTGACAAGCTGATCAACGAGTTGCGCAACTTTGAGTTAGACGTCGGCATCACATACCTGGAAGGTAAGTCGCTTAAAAAGCTCAACACCATGGTGCTTTATGAAGAGCAACTCAGCCTAATGATTCCCGAAGGTATGCTCCCGCAAAAGCAGAAAAGCATCAACTGGGCGCAAGCTGCAGAACTTCGATTGGGCCTCTTGTCCCCGACCATGAGAGAGCGGGAAGTTATGGACGAAGCCTTCGAGAGTGTTGGCTGTAATCCGAGCCCAAAACTGGAATGCAACTCAATTTTCCAGCTCGCTTTTCATGTGATGCAGGGCGACCTTGCCACTATCGTGCCCAACGGCTTCAGCCGGACCAACGACGCCTTTCCGGGCACCCGGGAACTCGAACTCACCGGCCCTATCATCAGCAAGCCGGTCGGACTGATCTGGGAGAAAGTGGTTCCACCACTTCCCATGGCTCAAGCCATGGCAGACCTGCTTTCAGATGCCAGTGATGAAATCAGAGCCACCTTTGGTGACTACGCTCAGCAAGAGGTGGCCGGTCAAAAACAGGTTGCCTGAGATCATCTTTAGTTATCCGGAACTGACAACGTGATCAGCACCGCTTAGGCGTGCCGTTTGCCGTCTGCGATAGAAGAAAACGCCAATAGCAAGCAAACCAACCTGAACCGGTCCGGCAAGTAAATTCAAGAGAGTGAGCCGCTTGCCGAGACGATCCACTTCGGCACGGATGCTGTGCCTGACGGCACGGAGTTCGCGCCGGGAAGCGAGCAACGCACCCTCAAACTCCTTGAGTTTGGCAGTGACGGTTTCCGGCAGTTCCTCATAACTCACGTTCGGCACTCCCTGCGTAGCAGCGGCAATCTGTTGTTCGAGTTCCCCCACCTTTTGCGCCAGGGTCGCTTCACGCTCCTGTGACTTTGCTTGCGCTGCCTGGAATAGATCTGCGACCCGAGAGAAAGGGCGATGCAGTTGTCCACGGGAACGAATGGCGAGCAGCTGTTCATCCCCTGTCGCGAACTCGAGCATGTTCAGCATAAGCGCCAGGTTGTCATTCAGAGGCCTGACTACCGTATCCTGACCGAGAGTAGTCTTCTGAAGCGAAAAGGGATCGAACAACCAGTCCACATCCGCAATGGCAAAAACCAGTGGCATACCAGTGGATTCGGATCGGTGGACGCTTGCATCAGATGATGCAGGAACCGATTCAAATGCGCTCTTGAGTGACCCCTGGATAGCGGCCGCAAGGGTCTTCTGCTGAGATTGCCCATTAAAGGACATCGCCAAATCTCGAGGCGTGAGCCGGTCAAAGTCGGCTCGCAAAGATGTGCCTGCGTTCCCGGTTGTGGTGATGAGCGCAACTGCCTTGCCCTCAAGACGAAAGGCACCGGGCTCAACAAGCAGCACCTCATTCAGGTTAGCTGTGGTTGCATGATGCGCAGACAGGCCCGAAGAGGCAATCCTCATCCAGTATGGGTAGTTCAGCCGACCTTGGTCCCCGTCACTGACAATGGACGCAAGTTGTACGTCGCCGACAACCGATTCGCCCTCATAAACAATGCCGTAGCGAGAAAGCAGATCGGATATGTCGTTCACTTCCTCGGATGGGCTCGGATTGGTGACATTGTTGGCTTTCTTCACCCGACTGTAAGGGTCTATCATGACCATCAGACTCCCACCGGCCATCACAAACTGATCGATGCTGTACAACATATCCTCATGCAGGATATCGGCCCCCATCAAGATAAGGACATCAATCTCCGGTGGTAAGGTGGTCTTAAAAAATGGCACCACCGCCAAATCGTAAGCGCGCTTCAATTCGGCCATAAAAGACAGTCCGTCACGCTCCGCCATTGCTGCGGATGATGGGAGCAAGGGGCTCAGGATGGCGACCTTTGGCGTTGATTGGCGACTGAGTCCATTCAGCGCCTGGACCAGATCGTATTCCAGCAGGCTTTCACGGCGGATATCGAGGTAGGGAATGCGTCCAGTCCGGCCGCTTTGCTCCACCGTCAGGCCGAGGAAAAAATGATCGCCTGATGACATCGGGATCTTGTGGATTCTCTGGGAAAGCGCCCGAAGCTCCGATTCCGAGTCAGGCTGGGGATCTATGACAACCCAGTCCAACCCTGACACCTTCGCCATCGACCGGATCATACTTTGCGCCCGTCGGGCGTGTGACTTGATCGATGCCGGCACCGTCTCCTCTGAAGCGCTCCAATAGAGCGTCAATAACGTATCTTTGGGAAGGCGCTTGAGTACCTGACGCGTTCCCTCATGCAGGGTGAACTCCTGCTCTTCGGTGAGGTCAATCTGTCCCGGTATCCGCTCTGCCAGTGGAATGCCGACAACCCATAACAGCGAGACGACAGCCAGCGCCGCAACTCGGTTCGCTTTTAGCAACCCCCTGAGACCGCCGCGGCGACGTTCCTGAATCACCCAATGCGTCATGAGTAGAGCGCCACCGATCGTTATTGCAAAATAGGCGCCTGCCTGGGCCGGGATCAGACCTCCTCCGATCACCTGGGTCCAGTTCAGAGGGCTGTAGACCACCAGCGATTCCCAGGCCCACTGCGGCAACAGGTCACTCACGAACCTGCCAAATACATCCCAACCGCACAGCATCAGCACAAAGAGCACCCCTATCCCAGCAACAAAAGCGCCCACGGGTTCGCGGACAAAGGTTCCTGCAAAGAGCGTTACTGCAAAACAGATCCCCAGCAATAATGCTCCAGCAAGATAACCGGCCAGCATCACACCCATGTCCGGGTCACCAAGATATGAGACGCTGAATGCAAAGGGCAGTGTCATCAACAGCGTGAGCAGTAGTAGTAGATATCCTGCCACGAACTTGCCCATGACCACCGCGGCCGGACTGACCGGCAGCGAGTACATTAGCTCGAGTTCACGACTCGCATGACTGTCGGTCCAGGCTGCCATTGACAATGCCGGAACCAGTACCAGAGAGACCCAAGGAAGGAAGCTAAGGAGCAACCGCGGTGTCGCTTCATCTGAGCCGTAAAAGTTCGCAACCAGGAACACAAAGGCCGTCAGCGCCAAAAGAAATGCTGCTTGAAAGAGATAAGTGAGCGGTGCGAAAAACAGCATGCGCAATTCATGGCGCAGGACAGCACCCAACCCAACAAATAGATTTGCGCTTTGCACCGGCATGTCTTTTTGCATTGCGTTTCTTCAGACGCCCAGCGTCAGCTCTCGAAATCGGGTGGCAAGGCGACCCGCCGGATCAACAAGACGATCGATCTTTGCGTCCTCTACTATGCTCCCCCGATCAATCACCACAACACGATCACAGAGTTCCTCAGCCTCCTCCAGAATGTGTGTTGACAAGACAATAGTTCGTCCTGGTGTCATCTCCCGAACAAGCGCCCTGACCAACTCCTTCTGGTTTGGATCGAGCCCATCCGTCGGCTCATCAAGCACCAACACTTCGGGCTCATGCAGAATCGCCTGAGCAAGCCAGGCTCTTTGTCGCCATCCCTTTGAAAGCTCTGCCAGAGGTCGGCCCAAAACTTCACCCAGATTGACACGCTGGCAAGTCCGATCAATCGCGAGCCGTAGGACTTGTCTTGAAAGACCTCTAGCCTGGCCGCAGAAGGTGAGAAATTCATTAACCGTCAACCGACCAAAGCCGCTAGGAGCTTCTGGAAGATATCCCAGTCTCATTTGTGCCTCACGCCGTTGTGTCATCACGTCGTAGCCGGAAATCCGAACGCTTCCCTGATCCGGGATCAGATACCCGCAGACCATGCGCATAGTCGTAGTCTTTCCGGCTCCGTTCGGACCCAGGAATCCGACCACCGAATCCGGCTCAAGTCTTAAAGAAAGCTGACTGACTGCCTGAACGTGATGAAAGGACTTGGAGAGATTTGTGATCTCGAGCACGTTTTCCACCGACTGGAAACCTCTGTCGATAAAGTCTAACCCGACGTATCCAGCATCTAATCAATAATTTGAAAGAAACCCAGCAGCGATGAACAACCCCACACTGACCCAGGATATTGTATGCCCCAGCCGGACGACTATCGAAAGCACACGTGCGCTTTGCACACCAGTCTTCTTAAGGACCACGGGTCCAAGCGTTGCGATCAATGCCCCGGCAATCGCGCCGGCGATAATGATCGGACGGCTTACCAATGAATCGAACCCGTCCATGTTCCAGCGCGGTAAAGAAAGAGCTAATGCTGGCGTAACCGAAATTTACGCCCTTCGGGAGTAGGCCTCTAGAAAGTCGGAGCTTGTATCCGTCCCTTTGAAGCTCTTAAGCGCTTCCTCATGCAGAATCTCCATCGCATGCCGTTTATATTCATACGCTTCCGGGGAACTTAGCATGTCGAGGTTTCGAGGACGCGGCAGATCAATCTGCAGCAACTCTCTGACTGACGTAGGCTTGTTGGAAAGTACGACCACACTATCCGCCAGGATGATTGCCTCTTCCAGCTCCGATGTGACGAAAACGTTGGTCCGTGATTCCTGTTCACAAAGACGCATATAGAACTCTTGCATCAACTGACGCGTCATTGCATCCAAGCCCCGGAATGGCTCATCCATAATCATTACGAGCGGCTGGTTGATCAGAGCTCGAGCCAATTCCGCACGCCGCTGCATACCTCCCGATAACTGCAAAGGATATTTATCTCGAAACTCTCTCAGGCCAACGGTTTCAATCATCTTTTCCGCAGCCGCCTTGAGCTCATTCTTGGGCATGTCACCACGTAACTGAGGGCCAAAGACAACGTTTTGATAAGTGGTGAGCCACGGCATCAGCGCAGTTTCCTGGAACACCACCAGAGAGTTTTTGCTCGGTCCGGTAACCTGTTTTCCATCCAGGGTGATAGTCCCCTGATCCGGCATCTCAAATCCGGCCAGCAGGTTTACGATAGTGGATTTCCCACATCCCGAAGGTCCAACGATTGCGGTTAACTGATTGCGTTTAACCGTCAGACTTAGGTTTTCCACCACAGTCTCTCGTTCCCAGTCTTCCCCAAAGCCTTTCGAGACATTGTCTAGGATCATTACATCAGGCTGATTCAATTGCTATCTCCCCTTGGGCTCTATATGGCTAACACTAAGTCTCTTGCGCGCGACCACCTGTTTCGACTGACACATCGGCCCGGCCATCAAAACATTCTCCGCCACGGCATCGAAATGTGGCCTATGTAGCGAATAAGGCTACTGGAGATGTAACCAGCAAGCCCAATGCTAATCATGCCGACGATAACCTGATCCATGACACCGCCCATGTAAGAGCTCCAAATAAAGAAGCCCAATCCACCGCCACTTTGCTGGCCACCACCGGAAATCATCTCAGCAGCCAGCACCACTTCCCAGGTGATACCCATCCCTACTGCAGCGCCGATGAAGATCGACGGCAGCGTTCCGGGAAGGATGATCTTGCGAAAGAGATCCCACTGAGTAGCGCCCATCGATTGGGCCGCCCGAAGATACTGGATATCGATGGACCTTGCGCCCCCCAGTACGTTGATGACGATCGTGTAAAAGGCGCCAAGAAATGTCACAAACATAATCGACAGTTCGGTCGTGGGCCAAAAAATTATCGAGGCCGGTACCCACGCCAGTGGTGGGATCGGCCGCAGAATCTCGAAGGGTGGAAAGAACATGCCGCGAAAATACTTATTGACAGCCATAGCTAGAGCAAACGGAATTCCCACTACCTGCGCAACGAGAAAGCCAAAAAATACTCGGCCAAAACTCAAGTACCAGCTTTCCCAGTATCCAGGCTTAAGGACTACTTCACTCCAACGCATCGCCACGAGTGATGGCGCGTCGATCTTTCCGATAAACGGCACCATCACGCCGAACCAGCCATGAAAGCGAAATCCAACTTCCCATAAAATCAGGAATATCACGATCGAAAGGATACCGCGCCTTAGCGTGAGATCTGACAGGATGCTTTTAAGTTTCCCGGCTTTTTTACTTTTTGATGACTGGGCCATCACGCCTCTCCAATTAGTTTTTCTATCATGCGGTTAGTAGCTTAAGCCAACTCTCGCTCACCGGCTTCGAATGCCTTTACCGCTTCTTCATGGACGGCCTCTTTGGTTTCCTCAACCAAAACCCGGAATTCCTCTGAAGACAGTAGACGGTAGTCTCTAGGCCGGCTGATTTTGACGTCGACAATCTTTTTTGTCTTCGCCGGCCGTGTCGTCATCACCACTACCCGGTCTCCGAGAAAGATGGCCTCCTCAAGATCATGGGTAATAAAGAAGATTGTGACTTTGGTCCGGTCATAGACCTCCAGCAATGCTTCATGCATGATGGACTTGGTCAAGGCATCCATAGCCCGGTAGGGCTCATCCAGAAGCAACACTTTGGGGTCATTGATCAACGCCCGCACAATCTCCGCGCGGCGTGCCATTCCAGATGAGACCTCGCCCGGATACTTGTCGGCAACCCCGTCTAGTCCCGCTTCAGCCAGCATCGTCAGAGCTTTGTCTTTGGCATCTGATTTGCTCATCCGCCCCTGCACCACAGGCCCATACGCCACGTTATCGACGAGCGTCTTCCATGGGAAAAGCGCCCCATTCTGAAACACCACCACGCGATCAGCACCCTGGGTGGCAAGCTCCTTGCCGGGCCCGCACAGCATCTCGCCGTCGAGATCGATCTGGCCTTCGGTAATCGAGTGAAAGCCGGCAATTGCATTGAGCAGCGTAGTCTTGCCGCAACCCGATGGGCCGACAATCATGCATACCTCTCCCGAGGCTATTTCCAGAGAGCAATCATCCAGCGCGAGCACATCCGCGCCGCCGGGGTCATAAATCTTTGTGACGTTTCGAATACTGATCGCACCCTTGCCGGAAGCATCATTACCCGTTGAAGTCGCAGTTGCCACGCTCATCTATACACCTCCCTGACCAAGGGCGCGCTCGCGCCACTGCATCATACGATTGCCACCCGCTCGTACCATCGCAGATGTGATCCAACCCACGAATCCAAGAGTCAGCATAGCCATGACCATGGTGGTGTACTTATTGACCATATACGAATCCATGATCATGTACCCAAGACCGTAATCACCCGAGATCATCTCAGCGGCAACCAGGGAAAACCAGGCAACGCCGATACTGATCTGCAGTCCGGTAAAGATAAAGGGTAGCGCGCCCGGAACTACCACATTCAAGAACACGTGGTGCTTCTTTGAGCCCAGACAACCCGCAGCCCGAAAATAGGATTCATCGATAGATTCGACACCAAGCATGGTATTGAGTGCGGTGACAAAGAACGATGCGAGGGTCGCGAGGTATATGATCGGCGTCTCAAAACCTGCAAACATGACGATCGCTAGGGGCACCCACGCGAGAATTGGTATCGGTCGGAGTGTCTCCAGTATCGGAAACGTATAGTCCTTGAATTTTTTGGACCACCCCATGAACAGCCCTAGCGGAACGCCAAGGCCAGTGGCGATCGCAAAGGCGATGAAAATCCGCCTGCAACTCACCCATATATTGATGTAGTAATCCTCTGTAAATAAAGAGGTGCCCCACATGGGGTCTTTGCTTAGCCACTCTGTAATGACTTCGACGGGCCCGGGAACTTTAAAAAAAGGAAAGACCTTCCAGTACTCACACAACAGGAAGTACACAAAAAGCCACAACCCAATGCCGACAAAAGCAAGATACGGCATCGGCGTTTTTATCGCTTTTCCAGTCTTATAAAGAAAGTGCGCCAAGCCAGTTGGCGCGCGCCCAGTGACGCTTTGATTGCTCATTGACTCCCTCTCTCCTCGTTCCTGATAGACATCCATGTGCTCGCACGACTGTGCCAGGCTACTTCAATAATGCCCATAAATAACGGTCCATCTGAGTGACACCCTGCAAAGGGTTAACTGATTCTTATATCAGAACACTATCCAGATCAAAAGCGGGCGTGAAGACAAGTCTTCACGCCCGCTTTTTAGGTTACGAAGTTAGATAACGAACTAACCTCTCGCCTTACTCGTAAGCCGAATCCGGCTGTTCACCCACGAACCCGATCGGCGCACTGAGGCCACGAGACGTCAGCACTTCCTTGGCAACATCGTCCATGATGGCTTCTGGTCGCAGTATCTCACTGGGAACCACTTTCCGGCCATGGAGGAATCTTGTAGCAGCTGTTACCAACTGTCGAGATGTATCGTCGAATACATAACGCAGAGTCAATTTTTCCATACCGCCACCGATTGCAGGTGGATTCTGACCGTATAGCGACGCCCAGAGAACCCGGCGATCCATACCTTCGGTCTGATCTTCTGCCATCTTTGAGATCGCGGTCGCGTTGCCCAGATCCTTCATGAACAACTGAGCGTCGAGCTCTGCTTCCAACCAGCCGCGCTGCACATCAGGCCGGTCACGGATGATTTCATAGAGCATCGCGAGGAATCCGGCGTCGCCGCCTTCAACACCATCAAAGCTTTCGCCGGAGGCAGCGCGACGCGCCAGTCCGGACAGCTGAATCTTTGAAGCCGTTGGCTCCCAGATAACCGCCGCGTCCAACTTATTGTTCTTGAAGCTTGAGGTGATGACCTCAATGTTCATGTTCAGGTATTTCTTCGGTTTGATACCCGCCTGATCAAATGCCCAGCGCGCAAAACGGTCGGTGCAGGCACCGTGAGGCGCGGCAACCAGTTTACCGTCCATCCATTTTACGGCTTCCATGCCATTGGCAAACTGCGGTGCATCGTTCTTTACAAGGAAAACGTTACACTGCTGGCGCGATGTGCCTAGAACCGCAATCATACGAATATCAACTTTGTCTTGCTTGGTCGTTGATACGATCGCGGGCATATCGCCCATGTATCCCAGATGGTTTTTCTCGCCAAGCATCTTGCCGACGATAACGGACCCCTGAAGACCAATCTCAAAGTTGACGGCGGAACCGGCTGGCAGATACTTCTTCCAAAGTTCCTGGCCGTTGATCACAACACCTGACCAGGACTCCGTGTAATACGGCTGATATCCGACCACGAGGTCGACCGCTTCTCCGGGTTTACCAAAACCCACCTCTGCAACTGCTGAATTCATTGCGCCCACTGAAAGCAAGGTGGCGCCCAATCCAGCAAAGAGCATAGTTCTTTTAATCTTACGCATAACTCCTCCCATTAATGAATACAAATCACGATAGTTGAGAACACTGATAGTAGACATACTTCAGTCTTAATGTCCCGGGCTCATTATCACGTCAATCTTTTAATCAGTAAAGTCACCTACAGTATTTTGCTTATACTTATCGGCTATGCCATCATAGGTTGCCCATTGGCTCAACAGTCTCCAAGCGACGGGGCATATCGGCCAACTGCCCTACCGTGATTGGACGAATCGGGGGTCGAATTCGATAGTGGCCTATCTCAGCTACCGAAAAACCGTGGAATTCCGCCATTAACTGACTTACCGTTAATGCGCACTGTCGCCCCATGCAAGGGCCCATCCCGCAGCGGGTGAATGCCTTACTTTGATTGGGGCCCATGCAACCGCGTGCCGCGACCTGCCGGATCTCTCCGGCGGTGACTTCTTCGCAACGACAAACAATGGTGTCATCTTCCGGCAGCTGAAACTCAGCCGTCGGCAGGAACGCATGATCAAGAAACCGACGCAGCCGACGCTGACGTCTTAGCACAAACGGCTCCACTGAAACCCGTGGGGGGTGTCGCGTTTTTAGGTACTCATCGACCTCATGCCCAACGCGCTCACCTTGCAGTACTGCGACCTGCGCGCCGCCGATGCCTACGACATCACCGACCATCGATATGCATTGACGACTGGTCATACCCGCTCCCTGAATCTCCGGTACCCAGCAAGACTGTGCCGAATCAAAACGATGCCTGATTCCGGCTGACATTGAAAGCCAGGTGTTGGGGATCACGCCATCGTGCACCAACAATAAAGAAGTAGACAAGTCATGGCGGCGACCTCCTGCCTCATAACTGATGGAACTCAAACGGTCATCGCCCTGCGCTCTCAGTGCATGCACCCCTTTAGTCAGACCCATCTCACTCTTAGCGCTCCAAACCCATTGCATACCCTGCAACACTGATTGCGGACAAGCGATCAAGGCATCAAGCCCGAGCAGGCTCGCGCGTAAAGAGAGCGAGGAGCCAGTATCGAGAATTGCCTGCGGTTTAACCCCGAGATTCTTGAGCTGCCTCGCGTAAAGGTAAAGCAGAGGTCCTGTGCCCGCCAAAACGACGTCCTGACGAGGCACGAGGCGAGATGACTTCAGCAACGTCTGCGCAGCACCCACCGTCATAACACCCGGCAGGGTCCAACCCTCAAACGGTACCGGACGTTCCATGGCGCCGGTCGCAAGGATGACGTGTCTTGGATACAGCATCCGGGCGGAACCATCCTCAATCAGTCCGATGGCCAATTCAGGTTCGTGTTCCGAGGTAATCTCCCAGACCGAAACGCCGTGCCGGTAGCAGGCCCCGCTTTCCCGGAACCGCCGCGTGAGTGCGTGACCTGCCGCGTATTCCTTACCCAGGAACTGTACGTCTTCGGGTCGTTCGGCAAAGACCTTGTCGACCCCCCGATACACCTGGCCACCGGGGCCGTTCTGCTCATCAAGCACCACCACATCCCTGCTGTTTTTCGCCAGCACACAAGCCGCGGCCATACCGGCCGGCCCAGCACCAACGATAGCGACATCACATGTGTGTGAAGGTGTATTCATTGATCCGGCAGCACACTGACACCGAAACGCTGCAGCGAGAAAGGGGCGAGCAAGGCTGGGGGGTAATCATGTTCGGCCCAATGCACAATAAGGTCGACCACCGCGGGCGCGATGGCCCACCCATGTCCGGACCAGCCGGCCGCAAAAAATCCGTTACGACAGTCCGGCAACCGGTCAATGACCGGAATATCATCCACGCACATCGCCTCCAGATGGCCCGCGTTGGTTTGATCAATCTCGATACCGTTGAGCGACGGTAAGACTGCCGCTGCCTCGGCAAGGTTGCCGGAGATAGACTCAGACAATACGCGGCCCTGCTGTGAAGCTTCATCCCAATTCCCTGGCCAGCCCCCCGAGATCATGACGCGGTCACCAGCGTGTGACTTGATCGAAACTGTCCGGTGTGCGTGACCGATGAGCGTCTTGATGGCGATGTGTGGCGTAGGCTCGGTGATCATCACCTGAAGGCACGTGTTCCATATCGGCAACTTGAGCCCGAAAGAAGATTCGACCAACGCAGCTGTACCGCTGTTGGCGAACAGAAACAGGTTACCGCCGACATCGATCGATCGACCATCCGAGGTCAACACTGAAGTTGCCATTTGGCCGTCAACTTCGATACGTGCCACCGGGACGTTTTCCTCGATGATCGCACCACTTTCCTCGGCCCGACGAGCCACTGCCCGCGTAAATCCGTCGTGATCACAAACACCATCGTTATCACAGTAGATGGCAGCACTAACGTTTTCAGTCAGGCCCGGCTGGATCCGGGAACAGTCCTGCGCGGCCAAAAGACGGCAGTCAATGCCTTGGCTTTGTTGCATCTGCACTCGTGCGTGAGCAGAGGCAAGGTCCTGCTCGCGCTCGAGCAGCAAGAGATGGCCTGTCCGCTCATAGAAATGATGCGCGCCCAAGTCTTCATCAAGTGCCAACCAGGCCTTAGGGGCTTGTGTCATCAGTGCTAGCTCCCGAAGGTCCCGGCCGTTGGCCCGAACTCCTCTCCGTCCGGGACCGCCAGATGCACCACTGGCAATATTTCTCGCCTCAAGCACGCGAACCTCGCGGCCGCGTCGCGCAAGCGCCCACGCGACCAGCACACCGTAGACGCCTGCCCCGATCACAATATCTTCAGACATCGGAGGATTCCGTTTTGTCCAACGCTACCTCGCTTAAAGAAGTCATACCGACACGCATACCCTCAGCAACTTCAGTAAGACAGGCCTGCACCAGACCCTTCCCCTGGACCTCTACGAGACACTCGTAGCAATTACCAATCATACAAAAAGGCGCTCGCGGGGCACCGCTGACCACCGCGCGCCGGAACTCAAAGATACCCCAACCCAAAAGCGCGGCAGCGATCGTGTCGCCACGGTTTGCGGTCACCTGGCGGCCCTCAAAACTGAAGGTCACCGGATCACTGAAATCAGTTCGATTTTGAAACATTAAATCGATCTGGTGCAAAACACTGGTAGGCTGGCGGAATCGCTCCATCAAGCACCCACTGACACACCTCCTGCGCATGAACCGCTGCGAGTGTCACACCACTATGACAGGAAAAGGCAAATGCCTCCGGAAACTCTTCGGACTGGCTGTAAACAGGAAAACCGTCCGGCGTCATGATTCGCAGAGCAGCCCAACTGCGCTGAATACGCAATTTTCGAAGATACGGAAACGCCGTCACACAGCGGCGGACGATCTCCTGCAAGGTACCGGTGTTCGTGTCGGCATCGAAACCCACATCCCGGGCCGATGGACCCAACAAAAACCCGCCCTCGTCGGTCTGGCGAACCATGTTAGTTGGGTAAGCGAGTGAAACCGCGCTGCGTTCGGTGACAACTATCTGACCCTGCTCGGGGTGAATAGGCACATCAATGCCAACCTCGGCGCCAAGGCCTACGGACCCGTGTCCCGCAGCAATAACCAGCTTCTCGCAACCCGCAATACGTCTGCCATTGCTGAACAGTTCAAACCCACTGGGCTGCAGAGGCCGGATACGGTCAATGCTGGAAAAAGGCAGATAAGACCCTCCGTTACGGTCAAAGCCCTCTTGCAGAGCGCGCAACAACCGCAGGGGATTGACATGGCCATCGTGCGGGCAATAAGTCGCCCCCGGCACCTGCTCCCCGACTCCAGGGAGGTGCTCAGCCAAGGCCTGGCCCTGCACCAGTTCATACTCATAACCCTCATCGCCTGCTTCATCACGCAACTCTTCCAGCACGCCCAAATGTGCCTGCAGTTCTGCCTCATCAACTGTGACATGAAAACCACCAGGCTGGTGATAATCGACCCCAGTCCCGGTGAGATCCATGAGTTCGTCGCTGAATGTAGGCCATGCATTGGCAGACTTGAGCGACCAGCGCGCGTACTCACGCATGCCCCGCCCTTTGCCCTGAACCCAGACAAGGCCGAAATTTCCCCGGGCCGTGCGGATAGCGTTATCCCCTTCGTCGATCAGTCCCACTTTAAGTCCGTTCCGACTAAAACCGTAGGCAAAGGCCGAGCCTAAAAGGCCGCCCCCGATCACTGCGACATCAAGTGACTTCATCTTATATCTGATCCAGGCGGTGACAAGCAGTCTGATGTGTCAATGCGGACCTCGTATCAAGTTTCACAAGAACTCCGAGCATGGCTGATCGGCGTATGGGCAGAGGGAGATCAATCGGTGACCTGGAGGAGGATTAACAGGCCGGGAGATGTCCCCAACAATATTCAGCGGCATATCAAAAACGTTTTGTTCTATTTCTCACATCCGTTGATGACGCAGCAACCATCGCATTCCCAGGAGAGCCACTACGGATCCTGCAGCGGTAGCAATAAATGCACCGCCCCACCCCGCGATGGATTCTGGGCCGGCACCTCCATCGAGCACCAGTCCTACCGCCAGAGGACCAAGAAAACCGCCGGAGAAACCCAGCACTGAGTGCGTGGCAAGCGTGGCACCCCGTTCGCCCTCCCGCGCAGCAGCCACTACGCCACCGGTCAGTGCTGCAGAGTCACTCATAATGAAGACAGAGTAAAGCCCGGCAAGCAACAGTACAACAACAAACGGCAACGCTCCAACAAATCCCAGTATTGTCCCGGCGATGACGGAAAACATCATCGCAACAGAGATCGTCTGTCTTCGGTCCCGGCGTAATGAGATATGCGCCCCAATCAAGCTTGCCGGCATACCCAGAAGGCTGAACAAGGCCGCAAATCCTGCAGCAGTCTCCCGGCTTACCGCGGCGCCCGAGGCTCCTGCAGCGAAAAGCAGAAAGGCGACAATCCAGGCTCGATAGGCAAACAGCTCATAATTGTGTCCCGTGTACCCCCAGATATAGGCAACTGCCGTACGATTCCTAAAGACCGGACGAAAATCCAGCGGATGACGATCTGAATGAACTGACGACTCGGGCTGCTTTGCCGGAATAGAGAAATAAACAAGCAGCAAAGAGATAATCTGCGCCGCGCCGGCGAGCAGGAATATATCGCCCCACGGCAGCGCTGAGCCCGCAAGCCCTGTGAGATAGTACGACGCCGCGGTTCCCAAACTGAAAGCGCTTAGATACCAGGGCAAAGCTTTTTGCCTGTCATTCTCCGCAAGTCTGTCGTTCAGAATTTGCAGACCCGGCATATAGGTACCGGCAAGGGAGACACCCGCGAGAAAACGAAAAACCATCGCGCTAACAAACCCGTCGGCGAACAAACCAAAGCCGATGGAGCCTACAATGCCGCAAAGCAAACCAAAGAGATAAATTCGGCGTGCGTCAACAACATCCGTCAGACCGACGAGAAAGGGAACAGCCACCACGTAGCCTGCGAGGTAGATACCGCCGATCCAACCCGCCTCGGTACTGCTTAAAGCCCATTCCTTACTCAACTCATTGAGCAGCACCGCAAAGTTGGCGAAACCCGCCATCGCCAGCAACTGCGCCGCACACAGAATTATCAGCAGTGAGATAGGCGACAGTTTCTGATGAAAATTCGACATAGGCGGCCAATTCTGGCTAGGTTCGGGGAAAATAGGGGTGTCGGGCGATTCTGGCAAACACGCTTCGCACGACACCGGTAGCGTGGTCAAACTTATACGCTTAATCCACCGCAGGGCAACCGTCCCGTCGAATTATTATCCATGAGAATCAGCCGAATACGTATTTTCCGGGCAGACCTGCCGATGCGCGAAGGCAGTTACAGTTGGTCAACCCAGTCACACACAGCATTTGATACGACCATCGTCCTGATCGATACCGACGCAGGAATCACCGGTGTTGGAGAGTGCTGCCCATTGGGACCTACCTACCTGCCCGCTTATGCCCACGGCGTGCGGGCTGGAATCTCACAACTTGCGCCCGGTCTGATTGGTTACGATCCGACGCAACTCGACCTTATTAACGCTGTGATGGATACCCAGTTGAAGGGGCATCCCTACGTGAAATCCGCGATCGATATGGCCTGCTGGGACCTTTTGGGCAAGGCGGCCGGTCTGCCGCTCTATATCCTGCTGGGCGGCAAACTCCAGGAAAAAGTAAAGCTCTACAAAGTGGTGACCCGGGCCGATCCTGCCAGCATGGCCGAGCGCATACCCGAGTATCGTGATCAGGGCTTTAAACAATTTCAGGTCAAAGTCGGTGAAGACCCGGCGACCGATATCATCCGAATTCACCGGGTGGCGCAGGAAATGGAGGCCGGCGAGGTGCTGAATGCGGACGCCAACACGGGATGGAAGCAACACGAAGCGCTGCAGGTAGCAGATGCCATTGCTGACCTTGGCAAACAGACTGGTATCCACCTGACCTTTGAACAGCCGTGTCTTTCCTATCACGAATGCCTCGCTGTCCGGCAACACACGGATCTGCCTTTCGTTCTCGACGAGTGCATCGACAGTATCGGGGCTTTGCTGCAGGGACATCACGATCATGCCATGGATATGATCAACCTCAAGATAAGCCGTTTTGGTGGACTGACCCGCGCCCGGCAGGCCCGCGATCTGTGTGTCTCACTGGGACTGCCAATGAATGTGGAAGACAGTTGGGGTGGGGAAATCACCACCGCCGCCATCGCGCATCTCGCACACTCAACACCGTCCGCGTTTCAGTTTCAGTCTTCAGCTTTTCATGAATATGCAACGACCCAGATCGCGACCGGTGCTCCCGTTGTCGATAACGGCACCATGACAGCATCTGATGCACCGGGCCTGGGCGTTGAGCCCATTCTCGATGCTCTCGAACCAATTGCACAATTCCATTAATCACCGAGGAGTCTCCCATGCAGTTTGAAGGTATTTACACACCGGTCATCACACCGTTTCATAACGATGGCTCTATCGACGAGGAGGGCTTTGCCAAGGTCATCGAGTTCCTGATCGACGCGGGAACCCACGGCATTGTTGTCGCGGGTACGACCGGGGAGTATTACGCCCAGACCACAGAGGAGCGAACCCACCTGATGCAACTCGCGCACAAAGTCATCAACGCCCGAGTACCCATGATGGTGGGCGTCGGTGCGATTAGAACGGAGGACGCGATTGAACTGGCGCAAACGGCAAGACAGACCGGTGCTGATGCACTCCTCGTGAACTCGCCGCCGTATGTTCTGCCCACCGAATTCGAAAACGCGGCACACGCGCTTGCCATCGACAAGGCGGCAGGCCTGCCCATCATGCTCTATAACTATCCCGGTCGTACGGGCGTCGGAATGGGTGAGGACTACCTGCAGCAGGTCAGTGCGTCCAAAAATTTTTGTGCGATCAAGGAAAGTTCCGGCGACATCAACCGACTGCACCTGCTTGCGAACGACTTCCCTAATATCCAGCTTTCTTGTGGGGCGGATGACCAGGCCCTTGAGTTTTTTGTATGGGGGGCACGCAGTTGGGTCTGCGCAGGCGGCAACTTCGCACCGGAAGCTCACATCGCACTCTATGAAGCCTGCGTGATCAATCAGGATTTCGATACGGGAAGAAAAATCATGGCGGCCATGCTCCCCCTGATGTCTCTTCTCGAGCAAGGCGGCAAGTTCGGTCAATGTATCAAGCACGCAACCGCGCTGCGTGGCTTGCCTGCGGGGCCTCCAAGAAATCCGCTAGCACCACTCAACGAATCGGAGCAGGATGCCCTCGCCCAGGTGATCGACAAAATGAACAGTGACATCGCTTCTATCCAGGCCAAATAAGCGCGTCAGCCAATCGGGCAAATCTTCACAAGGAATCATGCGATGAGCAATCAATACCGGGTTATCGTGATCGGCGGCGGCGTTGTCGGCAGTTCTGTGCTCTACCACCTGGCCAAGTTCGGTTGGACAGATGTCTGCCTGCTGGAGCGTTCCGTACTGACAGCCGGCTCATCCTGGCATGCAGCCGGGGGGGTGCATGCGCTGAATGCGGATCCGAATATGGCTGCCCTACAGGCCTATACGATCGATCTATTGTCCGAGATCCAGACCGAATCCGGCCAGGATATTGGCCTCAGTATGACAGGAGGCATCACGGTCGCCTCGGCGCCGGCACGCTGGGAATGGCTGCAGTCGGCCTATCGAATCTTTCAGACAATCGGTATCGAAGACTGCTACCTGATGACGCCCCAGGATATCAAGGACAAATGTCCCATCATGGACATCAGCGGCGTCCTCGGCGGACTCTGGTGCGACCGGGAGGGCTATGTCGACACCACAGGAACCGTGCATGCTTATGCCGGGGCTGCAAAAAAACGTGGCGCCACCGTGATCGAACACACCAAGGTGGAGGAACTTCGCCAGCGCAGTGACGGTAGTTGGGATGTCATTACCGACAAGGGAGAGTTTCACGCTGAACACGTCGTCAACGCGGGTGGGCTGTGGGCCAAGCAGGTCGGTCGTATGGTCGGTCTGGACCTGCCATTGTCACCGCTCGAGCATCATTATTTGCTGACCGACACGATTCCTGAGGTCGCTGCGCTCGATTCTGAACTACCGATGACCGTCGACCTCGAGGGATTCACCTATATGCGCCAGTACCAGAAGGGCATTCTGGTCGGTATCTACGAGATCAACCACAAGCACTGGAATATGGACGGCGCACCGTGGGATTACGGAATAGAGCTGATTCAGGAGGATATCGACCGGATCTCGGATGAACTGGAGATGGCATTCTCACGGTATCCCGTGCTGACCGAGGTCGGAATCAAGGATTGGGTGAACGGCGCATTCACTTTTTCCCCGGACGGCAATCCTCTGGTCGGGCCCGTCAGTGCCGTACCGAATTACTGGCTCGCCTGTGGCGTCATGGCGGGATTTCTGCAGGGTGGCGGCGTTGGCAAAACCCTTGCCGAGTGGATGATCCACGGCGAAACCGAGGCAGATGCCTGGCCAATGGATATTGCCCGCTACGGAGACTTCACTTCTAACCGAGAGTACATTCGCCAGACCACCGGTCAGTTCTACTCCCGCCGGTTTGTGATGACCTATCCCAACGAGCAACTTCCTGCAGGGCGCCCCTTTCGAAAATCACCGGCCTGGTCCACCATGGACGCCGCGGGTGCGCAGTGGGGATGCAGTTGGGGTCTTGAAGTGCCGCTGATGTTTGCCGAGCCAGGCTTTGCTGAAACCCCCACCCTGCGACGCTCAAACGCCTTCGAACTCGTGGCGCAGGAGTGCGCCGCCGTCCGCGAGGAGGTTGGCCTGCTGGATATCAGCGGCTTCTCACGATTCGAAGTGACCGGACCGAATGCCGAGGCCTGGCTGGGCCGTGTCATGGCCGGACGCCTACCGGCACCGGGCCGAGCGAGGCTTGCGCCCATGCTGGCCCCGAGCGGCCGTCTCAAGGGTGATCTTACGGTATTTAACTGGGGTGATGGCCGCTGGTGGATCATGGGCTCTTACTATCTTCGCAACTGGCATATGCGCTGGTTTGATGATCACCGCGGCGAAGGTGTCGAGGTGCGTGACATTGCTGACGCGATGGTCGGTTTTGGACTCGCGGGACCCAAATCCCGGGAGGTGCTCTCAGCCCTGGCCCATCAGGATGTTGATACCGCTCTGCCCTTCATGGGATGCGCAACGATGGACGTCGGCCTTATCCGTGCGCGGGTTGCCCGCATTTCGGTCTGTGGCGAACTGGGCTATGAGATCAACTGCAGCGCTGCTGAACACATCACCTTAAGAGAGATCCTGCTCCAAGCTGGCGCCGAACAAAACATCAGGGAGTTTGGATTTTATGCAATGAACGCGTTGCGTCTGGAAAAGAGTTTCGGCGTCTGGAGTGCCGAGTTCACCCAGGATCGCACTCCCGGCATGACCGGCATGGACCGCTGGATCGACTGGTCGCGTGATAACTTCATCGGTCACGAAGCGGCATCCAAGGAACGATCTGGCGGAGATGTTCCGCAACAGCTGGTCACCCTTGAAATCGATGCCGACGACGCGGATGCGTCCGGATATGAGCCAATCTGGCAGAACGACAAACGGGTCGGTTTTGTCACCTCGGGCGGTTACGGGCATTACACTGCCAAGAGCCTTGCGATGGGTCTGCTTGATACGGGAGTTAATGAAGAAGATGGCCCCTTGATGGTCGATGTCGTCGGCAAACGCCGCACCGCCCGTACGCTGACTGAAGCCGCCTGGGACCCAAAAGGTGTCCGGATACGCCTATAGTCCGGCTCTGTCCCAGTAACCCATCTCACTCAGTGTAAGCCCGCAATGACCCGAAATCGCAGAAGACCCCACCGCAGCGAATCGCGGCCGTCGATTCAACCGGGCGAGGCGTGGCGGCGTATCAAGAATCCGTACCCGCCCATCGCGCAGTTCAACGAGGATGAACTTGAGGCTATCCATCTGACCTCACTCAACCTGCTGCGTGACAAGGGCATCAAGGTACTGAGTGCCGAAGCCCGCGAACACTACCGGCAGGCCGGAGCCAACGTAAGCGAAGACACACTGATGGTGCAATTCGACCCCGACATGCTGCTTCAGACTGTCGAACAGGCGCCAGCGAGCTTCACCATGCACGGGCGCTCGGCGAACCGGTGGATCGAAGTGGGCGACAATAATCTGATCTTTGCGACCGTAGGCGGCCCACCACATTATTCCGATCTCGAAGGTGGCCGTCGGGCCGGTACGCACGACACGTTTCGTGATCTTCTGCGCATGGCGCAAAACTACGACGTCATTCACCTCACTACCCCGATGGTTGAGCCTCAGGACCTGCCGATACCTGTTCGTCATCTGCATATGACACGGTCGGTGGTCACCCTGACAGACAAGCCTACATTTATTTATTCCCGTGGTCGCGAGGCCGTTGCAGACTCTCTTGAGATCCTTCGGATCGCTTACGGCATTGACCGGCAGACCTTTGAGGAGCGGGTGCACTGCTATACGGTGGTAAATGCTAACTCCCCACTGCAACTCGACGAACTGATGTGTGCGGGCATTATTGACTTCGCCAAAGCCCGTCAGGCCATGATCCTGACACCTTTTACTCTGGCGGGTGCGATGGCGCCGGTAACACTTCCAGGCGCTCTGGCACAGCAAAATGCCGAAGCCCTAGCCGGCATTGCTCTGGCACAAATCGTCCGACCTGGTGCGCCGGTGGTCTACGGCGGGTTTACCAGCAACGTCGACATGAAAACCGGCGCGCCGGCGTTTGGCACCCCTGAGTATGTCAAGGCAGCCTTTGCCTCGGGTCAGCTTGCCCGACGATACCGCCTGCCTTACCGGACCTCGAACGTAAACGCCTCCAACGCCCCGGACGCGCAGTCGGCCTACGAGTCCCAGATGTCCTGCTGGGGAGCGATCATGGGCGGGTGCAATATTCTCCTGCACGGGGCAGGTTGGCTTGAAGGCGGCCTGACGGCTTCTTTGGAAAAGTTTGTAATCGACGTTGAGATGCTGCAAATGTTCGCAAGCCTCATGCAGCCCGTCGTCTGTAACGAAGACACACTGGCCGCATCGGCTTTCGATGAAATTGAACCCGGTGGACACTTCTTCGGTACCCAGCATACTCTCGCCCGATACGAGACGGCGTTCTATGCGCCGCTCCTGTCCGACTGGTCAAACTTCGAGACTTGGACGGAAAACGGCGCGCTCGATACTACCCAACGCGCCAACCGGATTGCGAGAAAAGCCCTTGCCGACTTTACGCCGCCACCGCTTGATCAGGCACGGCTCGAAGAAATCGACGCCTTTATCGAACAACGTGTCAGGGCCGGAGGCGCCTCTCTGAGCGCCTGACCTGGGCGAGACTTTCAAGCGACTTCATCCTATATTTGCGCTATTGGCCTTTTTGCAAAAAGCAGTAGCGAATGTCTATCAGCGCAAAACTCGATGTCCTGCCCAGAACTCCTCTCGCGCATACACCGACGCCGATTGAGAAACTGAATAACCTCAGTGCTGTGCTCGGCGGTGGGGCGCTGTACGTCAAACGCGACGACTGTACGGGTCTCGCCATGGGCGGTAACAAAGCCCGGCAACTCGAGTACTACTTCGGCGAAGCGCTTCAACAAAATGCCGACACAGTGCTGATAACGGGAGCGGTGCAATCGAATTTCGTCCGGATGGCTGCAGCCGCCGCCGCAAAACTCGATCTCGATTGTCACATTCAGCTTGAAGAGCGCGTTGGAGATGCCGGAGCCGACTACCGTCAATCCGGCAACGTGCTATTGGACCGCATTTTGGGCGCAACGATACACACTTATCCCAAAGGAGAAGACGAGGACGGAGCAGACGCCAATCTCAAGATGATTGCAGACGAACTGCGCTCGACCGGCAGACAGCCTTATATCATCCCTTTGGCCCCCGGTCACCCGCCGCTTGGTGCGTTAGGGTATGTGCGGGCCGCCGAAGAAATTCTGGATCAGTTAGGTGATCTGGAGGATGAAATCGACCATATCTTCGTCGCCTCAGGAAGCGGCAGCACGCATGCGGGGCTCCTTTTCGGATTACGGTCGCTCAACTGGCTCAAACCCGTAATTGGCGTCTGTGTAAGAAGAAACCGCACCTTGCAGCACGATCGGATCAGCAACCGCTGTCGGGAGGTTGCCGAACTGCTGGATATGGATAACCCCGTAACATCCGAAGACATCAGGATAACGGATGAGACCTTTGCACCCGGTTACGGCAAGCTAAACGATCAGACGCTTGAAGCGATTGATCTTTGTGCGCGACGCGAGGGCTTGCTGTTGGACCCGGTTTACACAGGAAAGTCGATGGCCGCCTGTCTAAAACATGTCCGCAACATAGAAAAGAGCCAGTCGACCCTTTTTATCCATACGGGCGGCACACCAGGACTGTTTGGATACAGCGCGGAATTGAACCTAGCCGGCTAGAAGGGTCTCATCAAGCAGGCGAACGCCTGCTTCAGAAGATATCGCAACTCGAGATATTGCCTCAGGAGACGGCGGCCAACACCTGTCCGACCGTCGATCCGAACTCGGAAGGCCGCTCAACCACAGTGACCCCGCACGCCCGCAGAATGTCTACCTTTTCCTTGGCCGACTCCCCCGCTGCCGAGACAATAGCGCCCGCATGGCCCATGGTCCGGCCCTTGGGCGCAGTGAGACCAGCAATGTAGCCCACCACCGGCTTTGTCATGTGGTCACGGGTGAACTCGGCCGCTGCTGCTTCCTGGGGTCCACCGATCTCACCGATCATCACCACCACTCGTGTTTGCGAATCCTTCTCAAAAGCGGCCAGGTGATCCTTGAACGAACTGCCGTTAATGGGGTCACCGCCAATGCCGACGCTGGTTGATACGCCGATACCTTCCGCCTTGAGTTGGGATGCCGCCTCGTAGCCCAAAGTCCCTGACCGGCCAATAATGCCGACCTCACCTTCTTTGTAGATATGTCCCGGCATGATACCGAGCAGCGCCTTGCCGGGGCTGATCACACCGGCGCAGTTGGGACCGATAAGCTGCATGCGCTTATCGGCTTTGTAGCGGCGCATGTAGCGCTTGACCCGCATCATGTCCTGCGCCGGAATCCCGTCGGTAATGCATACGCAGGTGCGCAGACCTCCATCGGCAGCCTCCATGATGGCGTCAGCCGCGAACGGTGGGGGAACAAACACAATGCTGGCCTCGGCACCGGTTGCCGTTACCGCAGCCTTGACGGTGTCGAAGACAGGCAGTCCCTGATGGGTGGTACCACCCCGACCCGGAGTAACGCCACCCACGATGTTGGTCCCGTACTCGATCATCTCCTCGCTGTGAAATGATCCAATCCGGCCCGTAAAGCCCTGAACCAGAATAGGGGTCTTGTTGTCGATCACGATGCTCATACTGTCGCCTCGTCACTCACTGCGGCGACCGACTTCTCGGCTGCCTCGGCCAGGGTGTCAGCGGTAATTAGGGGTATGGAACTCTCTTCGAGGATGCGTCGACCCTCTTCGACCTTGGTACCCGAGAGGCGCACAACAACCGGCACCTGGATATTGAGATCCTGCATCGCCTTCACCACGCCTTGGGCAACCCAGTCACAGCGGTTAATACCGGCAAAGATGTTGACCAGCACCCCTTTGACATTTTCATCGGAGAGCACCAGGTTGAATGCCTTGGCGACCCGTTCGGGAGAGGCGCCCCCTCCGATGTCGAGAAAGTTTGCGGGTTCACCCCCCGAGTGTTTGATCATATCCATGGTGGCCATCGCGAGGCCCGCGCCGTTAATAATGCAACCAATACTTCCCTCAAGTCCGACGTAACTCAGACCCCGGTCAGTGGCTCTCATCTCGCGGGGATCCTCCTGGGATTTGTCCCGCAACTCGGAGATTTGCTGATGCTTGAAGAGAGCGTTGTCGTCGAAGGTCATTTTGGCGTCCAGCGCTAGAATTCGGCCATCGGCAGTCACCACCAGTGGATTGATTTCGACCATGGTGGCGTCGAGATCCCGGAAAGATCGGTAACAAGCCCTCAGGGTATTTGCCGCCTCGGTCACGATAGAAGCGTCCAGTCCAAGAGCGAAGGCGACTTCCCGGGCTTGAAAGCCCTGGAGGCCAACAGCCGGCTCGATCACTACCCGGATCAGTGAATCTGGATCATCCTCGGCAATTTGTTCGATCTCCATCCCGCCAGCGGCCGACGCCACCAGCATGACCCGTTCGGTCCCCCGATCGAGCACGAAACCCAGGTAAATCTCCCGGTCGATTTCGGCCACTGACTCGATGTACAGGCGATACACACCGCGACCCCGCGACCCAGTCTGCTGGGTCACCAACCGACTACCGAGCATCTCGTCCGCAGCACTCCAGACCTCATGCTCACTGTGGCACACTCGGATACCGCCGGCCTTGCCCCGCCCGCCCGTATGCACCTGGGCCTTGACCACCCACTGATCTCCGCCGATCTCGGTGGCCCGATACTGCGCCTGCTCCGGGCTGTAGGCGAGACCGCCAAGTGGGATTGGCACCCCGAAGTCAGACAACAGCGCCTTGGCCTGATACTCGTGAATGTCCATCGTTCCCCTCTCTTCTGTGTTTGGTTACCCGGTGTATCGCTTGTGCGTGGATCTGAGCTCGTCGTTGGGCGCGAACTCAGGCTCGTGACTTAGCCTGAATCGCGTCATCCATAACCACCACGTTCTCGGCCATACGGGCCGACGCGGCATCAATCATTCGGCCATCCAATTGCGCGGCGCCCCGACCCTCGGCGGCCGCCTCCTCAAGAGCGAGGAGAATGCGCTTGGCCCTGTCGACTTCGGTGGCGGGGGGCGAAAAAACGTCGTTGGCGAGGTCAAGCTGGGATGGATGGATAGCCCACTTGCCGTCATAACCGAGCGCGGCCGCACGGCGCGCTGCCAGTTGGAAGCCCTCCGGGTCATTGAAATCGCCAAAGGGACCATCTACCGGACGAAGCCCATAAGCCCGGCAAGCAACAAGCATCCGGGAGAGACCGTTGTGCCATTGATCACCGGGATAGTCAGCGTTTAGACCGCCTATGTTGGTGGTACGGGCCCGACAACTCGCGGCGTAGTCCGCTACGCCAAAGTGCATGGCCTCCAGTCGTTCACTCGAGGTAGCGATAGCCTCGACATTCGCCATACCGAGCGTGGTCTCAATTAGCGCTTCGAGGCCGATGCGTCGACTGAGGCCGACCGCGGTCTCAATCTGGGAGACCATAGCGTCGACCATGTAGACATCACCGGGAACGCCCACCTTGGGAATAAGAATCGTGTCCAGAAACTCGCCGGCCTGCTCGACGATCTCGACAACGTCGCGGTACATGTAGTGAGTATCGAGGCCATTGATTCGGATCGAAATGGTTTTGCCCAACCCCCGCCAGTCAATATCCTTCAGGGCCTGAATGATGTTGGCTCGGGCGGCAAGTTTGTCGTCAGGCGCGACCGCGTCCTCAAGGTCCAGGAATACGTAATCAGCATTGCTGGCCGCGGCCTTCTCGAACATTCCGGGATTCGAGCCGGGAACTGCCAATTCACTACGTTGCAGGCGCTGAGTGCGCTCAGGAGTACGGGTATGGCTCATGATTTTCCGATTAGTTAGATGTGGAACCAGAGGATTGCAACCACTGTCGGGCGGCCGACGCCGGCGCCGACACGAAGAGAACAAGGGTCTGCCTTGGGCCCGGTTTTGAAATCCTCAAGTGTTCGTTTTTGCGGCGGGAAGGATACGGCGAGTTCGCTCCCTTAATGAGTGCGATTATTGATTAGCGGTATCAAGAAAGACTTATGCCATTTAGGCCAGGTCGGCCCATCTGGGCCTAGATAAAAGAGGAAAAAGCGAGAAAACCGGTGCTTGTTCCCGTGTCAAACCAATTCTAGGGAGGGGTAATTTCTGCTTGTATCACTCCCACAATAGCCGTACTGTCGCGCCCATGACGAACACCTCTTCTCCCGAGAACGCTGCCCCGACGCGAGCCGAGATCGCTGACGCAGCACTGCGCGCCGACATCCGGCGGCTGGGTCACCAGTTGGGTGATACCCTTATCCGCCAGCACGGCAAGGACCTCCTCGACACCGTCGAAGAGGTGCGACATCTTGCCCAGAGACTCCGCCAGACAGGTACCCCGGCCGGGATCACTGCCGAACTCACTGATCTGCTGGCCGGTCTCGACGGTGACCGAGCCATTCACCTGGTCCGGGCCTTCACCGTCTACTTCCATCTAGCCAACATTGCCGAGCAAGAGCACCGTATCGAGGACCTCAATGTTGGCGGTACCCGGGCGGGTAGTCACTTCGGAGAAACAGTCCGAAGCCTTCTCGATTCTGGTGTTACCGCGGCTGAGATTGGCGACCTTGTCAACCGGGCGGACTTCAGACCGGTATTCACTGCCCATCCCACGGAAGCATCGCGGCGGTCCATTCTCAAAAAGCTCGCGACCATCGCCGACCTGCTTGAGGAACGGGGAGATACGCGCTGCACCCAGATAGGACGTGACCGCATCGACCGCCGTATTGATGAGATGATTGAGGCCATCTGGCAGACAGATGAGATCCGCCACGAAAGGCCTGACCCCTTTGATGAGGCAAAATTCGTCCTCTACTATCTTTCCCAGACAGTCAGCGACGCACTGCCTGATCTTTTTGACACGATCGCTGCGACCCTTGGCGACATCGGCCAGCAACTGCGGCCCGAGCACGTACCGGTTCGGTTTGGCTCATGGGTAGGCGGCGATCGGGACGGCAACCCCAACGTCCTGCCTGATACGACCGTCGCCGTCCTCGACCTGCAGCGCGACCGTGCCATCGAACTGCTCATCGCCGAGATCAACCAACTCTCTGACGACGTCTCGATGAGCGGGCGCCTCTATGAGATCTCTGAAGAGATGGCAACTGCCGTTTCGACCGACCAGACGAACCACCCAGACGTCCTGACGCCGACCCGACTGCTCGAACCTTATCGACTGCGCTGCGCCGTTATCGGCAAGCGTCTGGCGGCGACCCGCCAGCGGGCCGCCGACGCTTACGGTTCTCCTGATGAGTTAGCGGCCGAACTGGCAATCATGGACCATTCGTTGCGTACCCACGATGGCGCCCTGATTGCCGACGGGCGACTCGCCCGGGTCCGACGCATCGTCAGTGCCATTGGCTTTCACTTCGCCAGCCTCGACATTCGCGAGCATTCCGATCGCCATCACGAAGCACTGGCCGAGTTGTTCGAACCCCTCGGCGTGGCATACGGCGACATGGCCAGAGAAGAGCGGACGGATCGGCTTATCGAGGAACTGGACAGCCGCCGGCCATTGGCGCCTCCCCACGGACACGACGAACATGACAGCCTCACCC
>Ga0233427_10000830_pt1 | contig 36748 bp, 40 predicted proteins | sample SI_118_April2016_5_FD_179885 | JGI IMG/M metagenome (GOLD analysis project Ga0233427, IMG submission 179885) | Seawater microbial communities from Saanich Inlet, British Columbia, Canada - SI_118_April2016_100_MG | ecosystem: Environmental > Aquatic > Marine > Inlet | place: Canada: British...
TTCATAAAAAAATATAATTTAAAGATAAATCTTATCCCTGATCCTGATTTAAGAATAATTACAAGATATGGGGTTTTAAATGAAAAAGGCTCAGCAAGAAGGACGTCTTTTTTAATAGACGAGAGTGGTAAAATTATAAATATCTGGACTAAGGTTAATACAAAAGCACACGCCGAGGAAGTACTTAAGTTCCTTGATGAAAAAAAATGATTTTTTTTATTTCAGGAAACGACACTAATATAGGTAAGACTTTCGTCTCAGCCTTGCTCCTTAAGTCGTTATCAGAAAAATATAATAAGATAGCCTACATTAAGCCGATCGAGAGCGGAGCTTTAAAAGTTAATCAATCTGATTTATCATTTGTTAAAAAATTTAGTAATTTAGTAGAAAAAGTTGATTTCTTCCAATTTAGTTTATTTAAAGAACCTGTTGCCCCTCTTACTGCGTCATTAATCGAGAAAAAAAAGATTAATTATTCTCAAATAGTTAAGAATATAAAGAAATTAGAAAAAGAATACGACCTTTTAGTAATTGAAGGTGCAGGTGGACTAAGAGTACCGATTACGAAAAGTAAGGAAATTGTTGACCTCATTAAATCAATAAAGGCGAAAGTTATTTTGGTTGTTACTCCCTTTTTAGGGACATTAAATCATACTTTTATGTCTATTGAGACATTAAAAGTAAGGAAGATTTTTCTGCAGGGTGTTATAATTAATTCATACCCAATTAGGCCCAATATATCCGAAGTACACAATCCAATTCTTATGAATACTAGGAGGGTCAAGATTTTAGGTGTTGTTCCTAGAATGACAAATTCTCTAAAAAAATCAAAAAATATCCATCTAAGAAGTTTCTTCTCACCCGATTTAGGGGGTCAATTTTGTCAAATTCATTTCATAGAAAAATGTCTAAAAAAATTCAAAATACTTTTAAAAAAATACACGAATTGACAGTCATTTTGACTATGCTATCATTTTTACCAGTCCCCAGATATAGAGTTGCAAAAAAGGAAGTATAGAGTTGTCCAGGAAGCTTACAATTGTTACAATATTGGCCTTATTAGCCACAATTGTAATTTCGTATTTTGCATTTATTAAAGACTATGAGCCTCAACAGCCAATTGCATTTAGTCATAAGATTCATGCAGGAGTCAATGAGATTCCCTGTACTTATTGTCACGCATATGTTGCTAAGTCATCACAGCCTGGGATTCCTTCAGTAATGGAATGTATGGGTTGTCATAAGTATGTAGATGGTAAATATGATCCTAAGGATCCAAAAAGAATTTATAAATTTAATGATAAATCAATTGATCCCACAAATTATTTATATGATGGGAGAAAAAGAATTAATTTTGAAAACGAAATAAAAAAATTAACAGGTTATTGGGAGAGAAAAGAATCAATTGTATGGGTCAATTATCATTATGTTCCTGAACATGCTAAATTTCCTCATAAGCCTCATATAAGATATGGACTAGAGTGTAAAACATGCCATGGGGATGTTGAAAATGTTGATATTCCTAAACCACAAACTACATTACAAATGGGCTGGTGTATAAGTTGCCATGAAGAGAAGTTGCAGAAAAAGTTTGATGATCTTGAACAAGTCCATGATGGAATTTCAAAATTAAGTGATCATGATAAGCGAATTATGTCGCATACAGGTAGAATTCAATCGAGGTTATTGTATAAAGATTTTGATAGGAAGTTGGGAGACCAACATAAATCTAACGCCGGAAAAGAAAAATTAATTAACATTAATAAGGAGGTAGCTTGGTTGAAGGACTGTTCTACGTGTCATTATTAATCAAGGATTCTTAATCAGACTATGAATAAAGATAAAGAAAAAAAAGGAACACTTAATAGAAGAGATTTCCTAAAGGCTTTAACAGCAATCGGCGGAGCCGCAGTAGTTTCTTCTGGTTGCTCACCTGAACCATTAGACAAATTAGTCTCTTATGCTATTCCTCCAGAAGATGTTGTTCCTGGGATACCAAATTATTATTCGACAGTTTTACCTTATTCTCCAGTTGGCGCCTCAGTTGTTGTAAAGGTAAGAGAAGGAAGAGCTATATTCATCTCGGGAAATAAGCTTGACCCAGTATCTAACGGGGGTGTATCCTCAGAAGCTCAAGCTTCATTGCAAGGATTGTATGACCCTGATAGGATTAAACAACCATTATTTAGGAACAATAGAGGAGACTTGTCTCCAACATCTTGGGGTTCAGCACTCGAGATTTTTAGTAATAGATTGAATGAAAAAGAAAGTAAGAATAGGTATGTAATTACAGATAATACAACCGGTACACTCGATGAGCTTTTAACTAAGTTCTCTGATAAAATTGGTGCAAAAAGAATTAAATTCGAAACTTTTTCCTTTGAACATATTACGGCCGCAAATGAGATTTCATTTGGTAAAAGATTGATACCTACTTATAAAATTGATGAAACAGATTATCTACTTAGCTTTGGAGTTGATTTCCTTGAGACGTGGCTATCACCAAGCGAATATCAGTCTAGATTTGAGAAGATGCATTCAGTGAAAGATCATACTAAAGGAAAATTTGTTCAAGTTGAACCTAAGCTAACTTTGACTGGAGCAAAAGCTGATGATTGGGTTCCGGCTAAGCCGAGAACTAACTTATTTTTAGCGTTAGGAATTATAAATCATATTAAAATAAACAGACTTAACAAAAAAACTGTTCCGAATACTTTTACTAATCTTTCGGAATTTACCTTAGAAAGAACAAGTAACTTGACTGGTATTTCTATTGAATCAATAGAGCAGATAGCTAATGACTTCGCTAGTTCCAAGTCTTCACTGGCAATAGCTGGGGGAATTGCTTCTACAGGGGAAGACCAACTTAAGACAGTAGTTGCAGTCAATATCCTAAACTATATTACTGATAACTTGGATAAATACGACTTTGATAATCACTATATGATTTCTAATGCTTCAAACTATTCAGAAATACTTAAATTTAGAAAAGATGCATTAAGCGGTAATGTAGGTCTGCTAATTACACATAATGCTAATCCAGTCTATAACTTGTCTAATTCTCTAGAATTCAAAAATGCATTAGAGAAAATAGATTACAAAGTAAGCTTCTCCTCAACTCTTGATGAGACCTCTGAGTTGTCAGATTTAATTTTACCTGATCAACATTCTTTAGAGCAATGGGGTGATTATCAAGGGAAGAAAAATTCAAGATATTTAATGCAGCCGGTAATGAAGCCTCTTTACGGTAATTTGTCTATTGGTGACTCTATAGTGTCCATTTATAATGATTTGGAACCGAAAAATCAAAAGATAGAAGAAGATTCCTACTTAGAGTATTTAAAGAATTCATGGATGTCGATTTATTCTCCTACCTCATTTAAATCCTTTTGGAATCAAGCCCTCAAGGATGGTGGAGTCCTTAACGAAGTGCCTAATAAGGTTGATTTTAGTTTTAATACTTCTAAAAAATTCACGATTAAAGTTGATAATGATTTAGGAAAGAAGCTTAAACTATGTATAACTCCAAACTATAGGCTTTATGATGGTAGAGGTGCTAATAAGACTTGGCTTCAGGAGTTGCCTGACTTGTTAACGACTACAGTTTGGGACTCTTGGGTAGAGATAAATTCTAAACTTGCTGAGAAACTTAACATTATTGAAGGCGACTTTGTTGATGTAGAAACTGATTATGGAAAAGTTACGACACAAGCCTATCTGTCTAAAGCAATGAGGCCCGACACCATTTCCATCTCCTTAGGACAAGGGCATACGGCTTATGGAAGGTATGCAAAAGATAGAGGTGTTAATCCGGTAGATTTATTAGATGGGGAAAGTGTTGGGGATGCGGGAAATCTAAACTGGTGTTCCGGGGAAGTATCAATAAATAAAACTGGCAACTGGGAAAAGTTAGTAAAAGTTCAACATTCGTATTCGCAAGATAACCGAGATATTGCTCAAACTATAGCTTTGTCTGAGGTTGTTGACCACCATGACCACCATGGTGAACATCATGCAGAAAGAGACATGTACAGAGAATATGACTATTTTATTCATAAATGGGGAATGAATATAGATTTGGATAAATGCACTGGTTGCGGAGCTTGCGTAACTGCCTGTTATTCAGAGAACAATGTCCCTGTTGTAGGCAAAGAGCAGGTAGGAAATGGAAGATGGATGTCCTGGCTTACTTTAGAGAGATTTCAAACAGAAGAAGAAGATTACTTAGGGTCAGTAAGGGTGGATACAAGAATTATACCTCAGATGTGTCAGCAATGTGAGAATGCTCCATGCGAACCTGTATGTCCTGTTTTTGCTACATATCATAATCCAGAGGGCATAAATGTCATGGTTTATAGTAGGTGTGTTGGAACAAGATATTGTTCTAATAACTGTTCATATAAGGTTCGAAGATTTAATTGGTTTAAATATGAGATGCCTGAGCCATTAAACATGCAGTTAAATCCTGATGTGACTGTTAGGTCAAGAGGAGTAATGGAGAAATGTAATTTCTGCTTGCATAGGATTACCGCAGCAAAAGATGTAGCAAAAGATGAGGATAGGAAGCTTAGAGATGGAGAAGTAGTTACGGCATGTCAAAGTGTTTGTGGTTCTAACGCTATTATCTTTGGAGACCTAAATGAGCCGAATTCAGAAATATCTAAAATAGTTGAACATAAAAGATCTTATACATTATTAGCAGAGCTTAATACAAGACCATCAGTATCTTATCTTAAAAAAATCGAGTGGGATAGAACATGAGCCAGATAGCAGAAAAGGACAAGTATTCCAGTTTAAATAAGGCTGTTATGAATATGCTAACCAGACCTTCTTTCGGTTGGTGGGCCATCTTTATTTTTGATTTAATATTTCTTGCCTTTGGAATTTATTGTTTTATTTATCAGGTTTACGAAGGTTTAGGAGTAGCCGGCTATAGCCACCCAGTATTGTGGGGGGTTTATATAACTGATTTTGTATTTTGGGTTGGTATAGCACACTCTGGAACTCTAATTTCAGCGGTTTTATTTTTATTCAGGGCAAAATTTAGAATGTCTATTTATAGGATTGCAGAAGCTATGACAGTTTTTGCTGTAGCAACCGCAGGACTTTTCCCTATAATTCACCTTGGTAGACCTTGGAATTTCTATTGGCTTTTACCTTATCCAAACCAAAGAGGGTTGTGGGTTAATTTTGACTCTCCGTTGTTGTGGGATGTTTTTGCTGTTAGTACTTATGCAACAATTAGTTCAGTTTTCTTTTTTATCGGGATGATTCCTGATATTGCGGCAATCAGAGACAGTGTAGTCGGAAAAACCAAAAAAGTACTTTATTCTGTTTTATCACTAGGATGGAAAGGATCAAACTGGGAATGGAGTCATTATACTAGAGCATATTTTTATTTTGCTTGCTTTGCTACTCCATTAGTTATCTCCGTCCATAGTGTTGTTTCCTGGGATTTTGCAATGGCAAATACACCTGGGTGGCATACAACAATTTTCCCACCATATTTTGTTGCTGGTGCTATTTTTTCTGGACTGGCGATGGTTATTACTCTATGTATCCCACTGAGGTTAATTTTTAAATTAGAAGATTATATAACAATGGAAAATTTTGAAGGTATGTCTAAAATGATAATTTTAACTTCTTGTATAGTGTTTTATGCATATTTGATTGAGTTCTTCATCGCTTGGTATAGTGGAAATAAGTACGAATATGATCAGTTTTTATATAGAGCTAATGGTGACTATGCTTTCTTTTATTGGACAATGATGTTCTGTAATGGAATTGTTCCACACGCACTGTGGTTTAAAAAGATTAGAAACAACCTTGTTATATTATTCATTATATCGCTATTAATTAATGTCGGTATGTGGTTTGAAAGATTTAACATTATTGTTATTTCTCTTTCAAAAGAATTTGAGCCCGGATCATGGGGACTTTATAGGCCTTCATGGGTTGAGCTTGGGATAACAGTAGGTAGTTTTGCATGGTTCTTTATGTTCTTCCTTATTTTTGTTAGAACTTTGCCTGCTTTATCTATTGCAGAAATTAAAGAAATACTTCCTGTTCCTAAAAAGAATGGAGGCTCAGACCATGAATGAGAGTAGAAAGATTCTTGGAATCTATTCTTATGTAGATTTGTTAATTGATTCGATAAAAGAATTACGTGCGAAAGGCTTTGAAGACATTAGAGCTTTTTCTCCAGTTCCTAACCATGAAATTGAAGACGCACTAGATAGGGGATATGAGCCTAGTAAGGTTAAGTATTTCACCTTTTGTGGCGCTCTCCTTGGTGCTTGCGTTGGAGCAGCTTTTACAATACTAACTTCTATGGATTGGCCAATAGTAACGAGTGCAAAGCCCATAGTCTCAATACCACCTTACATGATAATAATTTTTGAGTGTATGATCTTAATTGGCGGCTTGTCAACATTTTTAGGTTTAATAATTAATTCGAGATTAAGAAGGAATGTAAATCCTATAGATTATGATGAAAGGTTTAGCAATGATAAGTTCGGCTTGCTAGTCACATGTAATAATGGTGACTTTGAAGAAGTAGAGCATATTCTGAGAAACTTTGGCTCTGAAGAATTAAAGGTTAACGGGGAGATTTTAGAGGAAAAGATTCCTGAGTCTGAACCAGCTGTAGAGAAAAAACCTACTGAATCTGTTGTAGAAGAAAAACCTACTGAAGAAAAGAAAGAAGGTGATTCATGAGAATGTTTAGCAGTTGTGCTTTATTTGTTTTAGTTGTTTTCTTTATTTCTACTACTAGCTCTTTTTCTCTCCCGTGGTCAACAGATTTATGGGAGCAGCCTAGTATCAAGCCTTATGAAGAAGCTAGGGATTATCCTGATAAATCTGTTTTTAGAGATAATGAATCAATCGAACTTGAAAGAGAAGAGTATGAATCTATAGTTACCGGGCAGAATAGAGGTGACGATTCCATTGCTAGCGGAAAGTCGCTATATGAAACAAATTGCTACTCTTGTCATGGCATGAAGGGGTTGGGTGATGGCCCCGTTATAAAAAATGACTTAAGGCCTAACTCGTATTTTTACCCAGTTGATTTAACTCAGAATCAAACAGTCAATAGAACAGATGGCTATATTTATGCCTATATTCGATACGGTGGAAGAGTTATGATGCCAGCTTATGGAAGAATTACTCCAGATGAAGCATGGGATGTAGTTTATTATGTAAGATATTTGCAAGGAAAGGTTAAATAAAGGAATTTTATTATGAGTATAGATGTTGACGCTTTATTAAATAGAAAAATTGAGTTTCCTAAAACGTTGGACTATTTCCTTTATGGAGGATTTATTCTAGGTCTCTTAACTTTTCTTTATACTATTTCAAATGGACATGCAGATGTGGCATGGACAGCTTTTCATTTAAATTTTGTTTTCTGGGCTGGAGTTAGTCATGGCGGTGTTCTCTTTGCATGTGCTATGAGGATTACTAGCTCAAGTTGGGGCAGGTCTTTGATGAGAATCTGTGAATCTTTTGCAGCTTTTATGCCAGTAGTCTTTATCTTTTTGTTGGTATTCCTTTTTGTAGACGGAGACCAAACATTGCCATATCTTGCAGAAGAATATAAAAATTACGATCTTATTACAAGTAAGAAGTATACCAATTGGCTAAACTTTAATTTTGTACTAACAAGAAGCGTTTTACTTGTGGGAACATTGCATATACTGACATATTACTATCTATATCATTCTATAAGGCAGGATTGTGAAGGTACCGGAAGATTTAAAGGATTCTTTTCTTTCCTTTCTTCTACGCCAGCGGAAGGTGAAGAAGTTAATCATGATCAAAAACTTTATAAATATTCAATAGCAATTGCATTTGCTTATTCATTATCTATGACCTTTGTTGCCTTTGATTTTATGATGTCACTTCACCCTCATTTCTATAGTACATTGTTCGGTGTTTACTACTTTATGGCGTCTGTCTTAGCTGCCTTAGGGTTAGTTGTAATTATCTCATCTATGATGACTATTAAATTTAAATTAGAATCTGTAATTACACAATTTCAATACTATGATGCTGCTAAGTTAATGTTTGGCTTAAGTGTTTTTTGGCTATATACATTCTTTTCTCAGTTTCTTCCTATATGGTACGCAAATATGCCTGAGGAAACAGGATATATCGCAACCAGGGTATTCGAAGAGCCATATAAGTCTCTTTCTTGGGTAACACTTACGTGTGTTTTTGTTATACCTTTTGTTACTCTGATACCTAGAACTACAAAGATTGTTAAACCTATATTGGTCACCATAGCTTCTATATCATTTTTAGGATTATTTGTAGAAAAGATTGTATTAATTTACCCTTCTATTATGCACGATCATTTTCATTTTGGTTTAGAAAGTATCTTGATATCCTTCGGATTCTTATGCTTATTTTTAATATGTATAACTAAGTTCTTATCTTATTTTCCGATATTTGGTCTTAAAGATAAAAAGTTAATAAAGAAACTTTCTAATGCAGGAGGACACTGATGGATAAAAATAGTGACAGGCTAGGTACTGCAGGGGCAATAGGATTTGCACTTGGTGTTTTTGGCTTTATCTCAACTTTGTTAATAATTTCATTCTTGGGACCTTTTCTTCCAAACTTGATTAGAAAGGTTTTTGGGGTTATAAATTAATTCTTAATGAAGTCTAAAATAACTTATAAAGATGCAGGGGTAAATGTAAAGACAGGAAATGATTTTGTAAGCACTATTCAGCCCTATGTTAAAAAAACTCTAAGTAGGAACGTGATAGGTAAGACAACTTCATTTGCTGCATTGTATTCTATAAGTAAAGAGAAAATTAATAATCCCGTTTTAGTCTCATGCACAGATGGCGTGGGCACCAAGATTGAAGTTGGTATTAAAACGAATAGGATTCGAGGCTTAGGAATAGATTTAGTCGCAATGTCTGTTAATGACCTTATATGTACTGGAGCCAAGCCACTATTCTTTCTCGATTATTTGGCAACTTCTAAGTTAAGAGTAGACTATCATTCAGAAGTTATAAAAGGTATCGCTGACGGCTGCAAGATGTCTTCTTGCTCCCTAGTTGGTGGTGAAACAGCTGAAATGCCGGGCATGTATAAAGGTAAAGATTTTGATCTAGCTGGTTTTGCAGTTGGAATAGTAGATAAGAGCAAGATAATAAAAACAGCAAACATAAAAGGCGGAGAACTTCTTATTGGGATTTCCTCAAGCGGACCCCATTCAAATGGTTATTCTTTGATTAGGAAGCTTTTTTTTGACAAGAACAATAAGCATAAAAGAGATACAAAATTTATAAATTCTATCATGAAGCCAACTAGAATTTACACAGATTTGATTTTACATATAAAAAAGAAAGTAAACATTAAAGGTATGGCTCATATAACTGGTGGAGGACTCGTTGAAAATATTCCTAGAATTCTACCAAATGGAATGGGAGTGGAGCTTATAGAATCTAGGCTACCCAAAGTAAGGCTTTTCAGGGAGATTCAGGAAGCTTCAAATTTAAGATTAAGAGAAATGATTAGCGTCTTTAATATGGGCATAGGCTTCGTTTTATGTATAAATGAGAGAGACCTCAGCTTGTTAGATAAGATTCTTAAAGCTAAGAAGGAAAGAATATACGTTCTGGGTAAGGTAACTAAAAAGCCAGAGTTCAGACTAGTCTAGTAGTACCAGCCTTTAGGCGTATAGTTAAAATTAATATTAATGCTAAGTTTTTTTAATGTCCACGATGAAGGGAAGGGGCCAAAAGGAGATGCAGATAACACTGCACCCTTAGCTTCATCATCAAGTTCGATAAATCCAGACGATTTTATTATTTTTATATCTTTTAGCCTTCCAATTTTATCTAAAGTTACTCGAAGACTTACTTGTCCTGTTTCGCCACGTTGAAGGGAGGATTTTGGGTAAGACCATGTCATTTCAATTTTCCTCTTTATTCTCAAAAAATATGAAATATATTTAAATTCCTTTGTGTTAAAATCTACGGTAGCTTCATTATTACTCTCTGGGTCCGTTATTCCATAACTAAAAATACGTTCATCACTCTCAAATGATTCTTTCTTAGATTGCTCCTTTTCTTTCTTCTTGATGGCTTCCAAGTCACCAAAATCTTTAATATCTTCCTTTTCCTTGGATGACTCTTTCTTTATCTGCTTGCTATTCTTAGAGCTGATAGCACTTTTATTATTATTTTTAATAGGAGCCTTCTTAATCTTTTCCTCTTCTGCTGTATTAGAATTCTTTGCCAGTCTCTTAGAAGTGTTTGGAATCTTATTTGAATCTGTTGAACTAATCTCTGTTATCTCTAGATACTTCAAGGGTTTTTGATAAACTTTATTGAAAAGATTATAGTTATGAAAAATTATAAAGATAATTATGTGGATTATGATTGATACTACAAAGAATCTCTGTTTTTTAATTTTTAACACTAGTTTTTTCATTTTATTTTATCTAATAAAATGTATCATTATGTAGTGATTAAAACAGCGTTTTTTTTCTTTATCGCTTTCCTATCCCTTTTCTCAATACTTGGAGTAAATGCAACAATCTCTCCAAGAGAAAGATGGAATTATCAAAAAAAAGAAGATAGCATTAAGCATCACACAATTAAAATAAAGGTTAAATCTCAAAATAGAAAACCAATTAAAGAATCGGCAAATGAAGATAGTGAACATGTGAATAGTATCAATAAAAGAAATCATGAGATTATAAGAGATGAGGGAGATAGTAGTCCTGAAAGACCCGGTTCCCCGAGAGAAAGATGGTAGGTGTTAATATGATTAAGAAATTTTTTTTGCTCACATTTGTAATGGTTTTTTTGAATTCTTGTTCCTGGCTTCATAAGGAATGGGAAGATAGACCAGATTGGCTCATGCCTGACTCTAGCACTTCTAGCACTCAAACTATAAATAATAGTTCTAATACTCTTTTAGTCTCTGGATTTAGTATTCTTTCGAGTCCTAGTGAAGTAAGGAAGGATATTGCTGCTGGCGGTTTAAAATATGAAAAATCTAAGAACGATAGGAAAGCAAAATTATTAAGCTATAGTTTTGGTGGCACTCTTATTGATGCTCCTCGCCTATTCAGCTATAGTTCATCAGATTCAACTGTAAATTTCTTTGAGGGGTCACTATTGTCCACAAGAATGACCTTTAATGCAACCAGCGATCAAAACTTAGAAGAAATTATAAATTCATTATATCAAATTCTTGTTAACAACTACTCTTCACCGGATTCTGAAGCTTCAATATATTCATTTCAAACCTATAAGTGGAACAATGAGGAAGTTGAAGTTTTTCTATCTGTTGATAAAGAGAATAAAAGGGTTTTTGTAACCGAGATTAATTCTAAATTAGAAGAATCGAGGAGTTTTAGAGAATTTAAGAATAAATTCATTGACGAGTATCAGACCTACGATGAAGAAGTAAAATATGGGAAGTCTAAGCGTTAGCAATATCTTGACTAATGATTTTAGCAAAGTCTTCCATTATTTTGTTTAACGAATAGTCTTTAGGAGTATAGACAGCTCTTACACCTGAGTCTTTTAATGTTTTATGATCTTTATTCGGTATTATCCCGCCGACAATTATCGGAGTGTTTCCGCAACCTTTATCTTTCATTATCTCGATAATCTTAGGTACTACAGTAAGATGAGAGCCAGATAAAATACTTAAACCCACCAAGTCAACGTCCTCTTGTTCGACTGTACTGACAATTTCTTCTGGTGTTAGTCTTATTCCATGATATATAACTTCCATTCCAACATCTCTTGCTCTTACGGCAATTTGTTCTGCACCATTTGAATGACCATCAAGACCTGGTTTTCCTACAAGAATTTTAATCGGTCTACCAAGTTTACTGCTGACAACTTTAATCTTATTTCGTACAGCCTCTATTTCATCATGGTCCATATTGGTTGATATACCTGTTCCAGTAGGAGGTCTATATTCTCCAAATACTTCTCGAAGGGCTCCCGCCCATTCTCCTGTAGTTAAACCATTCTTGGCAGATTCAATGGATATAGGCATTATATTTTCAGAGTTTGCTACAGCATTCTTAAGCTTCTCGATTGTCTTACTTATTAATTCTTCATTCCTCGTTTTCTTGTACTGGGATAAAGAGTCGATTTTTGCAGAAACAATTTCATTGTCTACTTTTTGAATTGATTCATCTACCTGTAATGGTGAAGATTCCGTTTCTTCAAAAATATTAACTCCAATGACTTTTTTAATACCGCTTTCGATCTCCTGAGATCTCTTAGCTAAAGAAGCTACTAGAGATTCCTTCATGTAGCCATTCTCAAGCGCTACCGCTGCTCCACCCATGTTGTCAATCTTTTTAATTTCATCATATGCAGACTTTTTTAAATCATCTACCTTGTTTTCTATTACCTTGGACCCTTCAAAAATATCAGAAGACTCTAATAAATCTGTTTCAAAGGCTAGGATTTGTTGGAACCTAAGAGACCACTGCTGATCCCAAGGTCTTGGTAGCCCTAGAGCTTCATTCCAACCTGGTAGCTGAACAGCACGAGCTCTTGAATTTTTACTTAAAGTTACCGCAAGCATTTCAATTATTATCCTAGCAACATTATTTTCAGGTTGTTGAGCAGTTAGTCCAAGAGAATTTACCTGAACACCATATCTAAATCTTCTATATTTAGGGTCGTCAACTCCATACCTCTTTTGGCATATTTCATCCCACATTTCTGTAAAAGCCCGCATCTTGCATAGCTCCTCAATAAATCTAATCCCTGCGTTTACAAAAAAAGAAATCCTACCAACTACTTTTGAGAAGTCTTCTTTAGGAATCTGGTTAGATTCTTTAACAGTGTCTAGGATGCAAATCGCATTAGAAAGAGCAAAAGCTATTTCTTGAACTGGAGTTGCACCGGCTTCCTGCAGATGATAGCTACATATATTTGTAGGATTCCATTTAGGTATTTCTTTATAGCAAAAAACAATCATATCAGAGATAAGTTTGATTGATTCCTTAGGTGGAAATATATATGTACCACGAGAGAGATACTCCTTTAATATGTCATTTTGCGTTGTACCCTGTAGCTTAGAGATGTCCACTTTATTCTTTTCTGCGGTGGCACAATAAAGTGACAGTAACCATGCAGCAGGTGCATTAATTGTCATAGATGTATTCATTTGCTCAAGAGGTATATCTTGAAAAAGTTTATTCATATCTTCTAAGTTAGATATAGGCACACCAACTTTGCCAACCTCACCTTCAGAAAGAACATGATCTGAATCATAGCCAGTCTGCGTTGGAAGATCAAAAGCCACACTAAGTCCAGTCTGACCTTTGTTTAAATTGATTTTAAAAAGTTTATTGGATTCCTCAGCTGTACTATGCCCAGCATAAGTTCTCATAATCCAAGGTTTATCTTTTTTTATAGTCATATATCTTTATTCGTTTGATCCTAAAATATCATATCCCGTAATAGATTTACTTTTTTCTGCCATTAGATCTAAGTACTCTTTGTCAACTAGTCCGGCAAGATAAGCCTTAGAAACTCTCATTAAGGCAATCTTTGCAGTTGCTTCATCGATCATTTCTCCCGTTTCGGGATTAAACATAGAGCCACCACCCATTTCATGGTAGAAATCTAGTTGTTGCTTTGCTTCTTTTATTTGTTGGTCGTTCGGTGTAAAAGCACTATTCGATATAATAGCTTGTTGTGGGTGTATTACCCATGTTCCATCCATACCGATTAGCGCTGATCCTTCCACTTTTTTTCTTAAACCATCTTCAACTTTTGCCACTTGCTCGGGGGTATCATCTTTTCTCCATAAGCCAAGATAAACGTTGTCAATGGCATGAAGACCTGCTGCTTTCGCCGCTGTTATAACAGCCTTTTTTTCATAATAGAAAACTTCATTTTGAATATCTAAGCAAGCACTCGGATCAACTCCTAATTCCGCGGTATAGTCGGCAATCCCAAAAATTAATCCAGCCATTCTAGGGGATGCTTTAGCCATATCAAATGCATATTCAAGAGCCCTAGGTCTTTCAATTAGGGCTTCTATTGCTAGTTTTGTTTTCCATCCGTGCTTTGTTTCTAGTTCATCTAAAGTGTCTGATACTAGTTTTACATCTTCAGGACCATTACATTTAGGAATTATTATTCCATGGAATTTGTCTACGGCACCACTTAAAACCGCTTCCATATCACCTCTAAAAAATTCTGACCTTAGATTGTTAGGTCTGACCGTTATGACCTTTTTGCCAAAATCCAATGTATTTAAAGCTTCAACCATTGTAGCCCTGCTTTTGTCACCCTTGAATTCATATGGGCACGCATCTTCTAGGTCAGCCATTACATGGTCAACTGGAGTCTTCTCCGGATTAGCCGCATTTGTATGAAGCTTCATGTTGTGTCCCGGGTATGTCAATTCTGTTCTTGGTACTACTACTCTTGTTCCTTCGTCTAATATAAACAATATAGTTTCCTCCTAAAAGTAAATTTTTATTTTAAAATAGCTTTAGCAATAACTTCATGTTGTATTTCACTGGTACCTTCAAAGATACTTATTACTCTTCCGTCTCTCCAGAATCTTTCAACCGGGAATTCTTTAGAGTATCCATAACCACCGAGAACTTGCATTGCTTCTCTTGTTATGAACTCCACAGCTTTAGCAGCTTTAACTTTTGCCATTCCAGCTTCAAGATCACATCTTTTCCCTGAATCCTTTAATGATGCAGCATAGTAAGTAAGCTGTCTTGCAGCCTCAAGCTCGACTTTCATCTCAGATAATTTCATTCTGATTGCTTGGTGCTCACATATGGGGACACCGAATTGTTCACGTTCCTTTGAATATTGTAGAGCAAAGTCAAAAGCAGCTTGTGCAACACCCACTGCTCTTGCTGCAGTTTGAAGTCTTGCACTTTCGTAACTTACCATTAACTGATAAAAGCCTCTATTTTCTTCACCACCAAGTAATGAATCTTCAGGAACAAATACATCATCAAAAGCAAGGTTGTAGGATCTCATACCATGGTATCCGACAGTAGGAATAGGTTCCCCTTGTATGTTTGGATGAACTATTTTTTCAGCTGACTCTTTTTCAACAAAAAACATGCTAAGACCCTTATGTCTGATTGAAGTGTCAGGATTTGTTCTAGCTAGAACCATTAGTACGTTTGCTCTGTTTGCGTATGTACACCAAGCTTTGGCGCCATTCAATAAGTATCCACCTTCAGTTTTAGTAGCCTTCATTATCATACTTGCAGAATCTGACCCCGAATCAGGCTCAGTAAATGCTGCCGCTGGTAAGACTGCTCCAGTAGCAAGTCCAGGCAAATATTTCTTTTTTTGTTCCTCGGTTCCATGGGCTTGTAAAAGAGTTCCCATTATAACCCCTCTTGTCATAACGCTTCCAACACTTAACCAACCTTTACTTAGTTCTTCAGCAACTATAGTCATGGTGATATTATCAAGCCCTAGTCCATCATATTCTTCAGGAAAAAGAACTCCAAAATAACCTTGTTCAGCCATCTTAGCTATTATTTCCATTGGAATTTCAGCATTTTTAGCATCAAGTTCAGATGCTATAGGTACGATTTCCTCTTCAGTAAATCTTCTTACCGCACTTCTAAATTCTTCGTGGTCACTTGTAACAAAAGACATAATTATACACCCTCCATGTAAAATATCGTTTCAGTTTAAAATTGGGGTTAAACTCCATGTTAATTATACATTGCAAAAAATGAATATAAAGAGTAAAAAAACTTTTATATATTGAAAAAAAATATATATTATATGTATCAAGAATTAAAGGAGCTTATGATGGCATTTACACACATTGAAATTCAGCTTGAGACGGGAAATGTAAAAATAAAACTTAGACCTGATATTGCACCTAATCATGTACAAAGAATTACTGAATTAGCAGCAGAGGGTTTTTATGATGGAGTTGTTTTTCATAGAGTAATCCCAAATTTCATGGCTCAAACTGGGGACCCTACAGGAACAGGGACTGGTAGCTCCGATAAGCCAAATTTAAATCAGGAATTCTCTGATGAAAATCACATAAGAGGTTCCGTGTCAATGGCAAGGTCTGCTGATCCTAATAGCGCAAATTCTCAATTCTTTATTTGCTTTGGAGATTGCTCTTGGTTAAATAATCAATATACTATTTGGGGTGAAGTAGAAGAGGGGATGGATTTAGTCGATCAGATAAAAAAGGGTGAAGATGAAAGTGGGGTAGTTAAAGAACCCGATAAGATGCTTAAAGTTTTTCCTACAGACGGTTAAGTGAGGATTAGATGAATATAAGAAAAATACTAGAAAAAATTAGCAAAGCCCCTTTTATAAGAGACAATGGTTGGGTATTTATGCCGCTCTTTTACCTGTCTTTAATTCTAATAGTTGTAGGATTTTATAATACGATCAACCATTCTATTCATTATAGCTTTTACAATAATGGTTCAATTGATGGAGTCCCAATTAACGAGGCTTCCGGGGCAGATTCGTCACTTTATAAAGTTTCATTTGCTGACTCAGCTGAATACATAACAGTTTCTAATTTGTTACGAGTCAAGAATCACAACTTGTACTTAAGAAAGAGCAAATTACAAGATCTAAAGAATGTTTATTCTTTCTATTCTGAGGGTTCTAATGAAAAGGTAAAAGCTGTTGGTTACTTCGCTTACGATAACTTTGATTGTAAAAAGATGAGGGCTATATCAATTAGTAACTTAGGGAGGCATCACATGGTTACGGTTAATAATGGAATTAGCGAATCTTTATCCTGGGAATCACATGATTATAATTTTATTTTTTTAAACAAGTTTCTATCGGATGGAATCAAGTTAAAAAATTCTTGTACTTATATAGTTTCTAGTAAATAAGTTGGTGACTAAGATCTTAGAATATAGAAGCTTTGAATCATTACAAAATAAATATAAATATCAAGATAATTTTTCTTTCTTCCCTCCAACACTTGAAACAGGCACTTGCTTCTCTAGACATTTATTGGTAAATAGATTTCTTATTACTAAGAAGCCAAAGTATCTTTTTTGGTCAATTGAGGCAGATCCGAACGTCATAATGGATCCCTTTTGTGTAGAGACGGTAAATTGGTGGAGGAGCTTGCTAGTTAAATCTAATAAAGTTATAGATTCAGAGATCTTATCCCAGCTTCTTAGAAATATAGGTATTGCGTTAAGTAGGTATAGAGATCTATCTAACTCTTTTCATTATGATTCAGGATTTGTTCACAAGTATATTAAGGAAGACTCTTATTTCTCATTTGAGGTTCACCCACCAAGGAGATGCTTCAGGTTGGTTGAGAATTTTGAAAAAATAATCCGTAAGATAGAACAGGTAAAGATTTTAGGTGGCGATTTAAAATTGGAGCTTGAGACCAAGTATTCAATATCTGATTTAAATACTGGGTTTTCTAATTATGAAAGTATTGCAGCACAAGTGATATCAAAAACCCACAATATGCTACCTAAGAATAAAAATGATAAAACTGATATTTTTTTGACCCCATTTATTGCTGAGGAGATCTATAAAGATGCTAAAGTGTTTTGTTTTAGACTTGAATATATTGTTGATACTTTCCAAATCGTAGACTATTGGAGCCCAGAAAAAAAGAGATAGAAGAATTTCTTAAACTTATCCATCCCTAAATAAATGCCTATATTTAAAATGAACATTATCAACTTACTTAAACCGGTGATTCTGTCAAAATACGTTGAGATAAATATAAACTGACATAACCACATCCAGACTGTAATAATCAAGTATGCCCCAAGTTTTACTTGATTATAATATTCAACATTTAGATTCGTTAATGAAGAAAGAAGAATTAATACAAGTGAACCAAAAATTACTGGAGATAGTGTAAAGCTGAAGGCCTTAAACACCGAACTAAATGATAATTGTTTAGGCGAACCTCCGAAAATTCTTCCAAGAAGACATAGTGTAAAACAACTAATAATAATTTCGCTAAAATAAAAGATAGAACTGAAGTTTGATAAAGAATATTTATTGTCAAACATATAATATGCAAAGTCATCAAGTAGAGTGGCCAACAGGACAATACATAAAGCTCTGCTTCCTTGTATATAGTGCCTATTAAGGGAAGCGGCCATATATATCTTATTGCTAAAGAATAATGATGATATCAAATTTAAAATCATATAAAACCAAAAACTAATTGTAATTTAATCTGTCTTTATAGTAGTATATATTAAACATTTACTTTTATCATATAGTTAATCTTAGTTGGGAGTCGGATATTGAGCGGAAATGAGTCTAAAAAACCAATAAAAAAGAAAATAATTGAAGTACTTGGATACTTGGTTAGCCTTGCAGCCTTGTATTTTGTATATCGTTATGTTGTGAATATTGACCTTGAAGCCGCAAAGCAAAAATTAAGCTATTCATGGATTCCTCTATTGCTCCTTTTTATTGCAATTTATGTGGTTTTAATGTGTTTCTTGGCTACTGGTTGGAGATATATGTTAGAACTCCTTCATGGTTCTGCTTTACCTAGATGGAGAGTAATAGGAATTTATACTAAGACTCAAATCTATAAATATATACCTTCTAATTTAATGCATGTTATTGCTAGAATATATTTTGCTACGAAGCTTGGCCCTTCCAAGGCGAATGTGGTACAAAGTTATTTTCTCGAAATAGTTTTTATGGTACTTATAGGACTTGTAATAGTATTAATATCGGTCTATACAGGAAACTTCTCACTTTCTGACGAGCTAGTTGCTAAGATAAGAGATTTCTCAGGTGGAAAAGTTAAAGGATTTTCCTTTGGAATCTTAATATTTGGTGCTTTGGCCATAGCTTTTTATCTAGTAAGGGCTCTAAAAAATTATAAATCAGCTTTTTCCTCAGAAAACTTAATGAGGATAATTAGACTTTCTCTTCTATTAGTTTGTTTCTTTCTTGGAATGGGCACAGTAGAATTCTTTGTCTTTTCAAGCTTGCTGGGTATGGATATAGGCTTTCTTTATGTGGTCTCACTTTTTACAATCACATGGCTTGGAATGTTTATTATACCTGGAGCACCTGGCGGAATTGGTATAAGGGAATTTATAGTTATCGCACTACTATCCCCAATATATGGACCAGACGACCCGACTATTGGAATACTAATTTTTAGAGTTATAACAGTTCTAGGTGATGCTATTCTGTTGCCTATAGGGTCTATATTTGTTCCTGAAGAATTGTCAGAAGCAAAAGGAATTTAAAAATCATTGACAAAAAGCTTTTTATTGTGTAGTTTATATTCATCAGGTTGAGTTAGAGATAAAGTTGTTTGTCTCACGTAGAAAGCTAAGAGATTAGCACTAAAACTCAATCTTTTTTTTCGCCCTTTTTACTTCATTAATCATGCAGCCCACATTCTCTTTTCTCTTCAACTTTCGTAGGATCAAAATAATCAAACTCATTTTTTAGTTTATGCTCTTTCATGTAAACATCTAAATCTTTGTCTGACCAATAATAAAAAGGACTAAGCTTTAATAAGCCATCTTTAGTTTTACTTGCTATGTCTATACTATCTCTAAATTGTGTTTGACCCTTCCTAAGATTTGTAATCCACAGATCAGGGCCTATTTCTGACATTGCTCTTCTAAATGGTTCTAGCTTAACTTGATCAGTAAATTCTTTATGTTTAGGATCCATAACCCCCGGAATATCACCCATAAAGATGGATCGATATTCTTTCGTTTGTCTCGGAACATATAAAAGTATGTTGAGTTTTAGTTCAGATATAATTTTTTCGGCAAAAAGGTAAGTTGCTTTAGTGTTATAACCTGTATCGCACCATATGACTTTGGTGTCTGGTTTGGCTTGAATTACCAGATGCAATATGGCGGCCTCATAAGGTCTAAAATTTGTGGTCACGATTGGATTCTTACTCTTTTTTAGCCCCCATCTAATTATATCTATAGGAGCCTTCTTTTTAAGGTCAGTGTTTAAGGAACTTAGCCCTATGTTTTTGTTCATTTTATTTCTCCAAGTATAAGGTTGGTCGTAAAATATGATATTACAATACAAATAATTGGAGCGAGAATCCAAAATGTTACAATCTGAGCTACGCTTTTTTTTCTAAATGTCTTCTTGAATCCTGAAGTTGAACAAGAAAAACCAATTATTCCTGATGTGATTATTTCTGCCATAGAAATAGGAATCCCATAGAAGGAAGCAAATGCAAGGAAAGAACCGCTAGTAAAATTAACAGAAATCGCTCTTATTATTGAAAGAGAAGTTATCTTGGTTGCTATATTCTCCATAATAGCTCCACCAAAGATTAAAGCTCCTAATGCCATGAAAAAGCCGGATATAAGTGCTGCATCTTCCGCTGTTATCACATTGAGCCCTACAATAGGGGCAGCAGCATTGGCAGCATTGTTTGCACCTGCAAAAAGAGCCAGAAAGCAGGCAGAAGATATCAATAAAAATTTTAAAGAAAAAGATATCCTCTGAGTTTTTCGTCCATCCATACTTATTAGCTTGTCGACAATTTCAAAATATACATACTTTCCAATTAGATAATTTACAAGCCATATTGCTATAGGCGTAATTAGCCACCAACCTATTATTTCAGCAGCCTTAGTTACGTTTAGAGAATTTAAGCTTAATCCTATGCCGAATATAGTACAAACAACTATATGGGTAGTAGCAATAGGTACTTTTGATTTATTTGCTACTAATATAGAAATTATTGGAATGATTAGAACTAGATAAATTAGGTTTGATTTTAAATTAAGGAAATCTATATTAAGCAAGTTCTTTCCAACGGTGGTAACAACTTTTTCTCCTCCTAAGGAAGCCCCAAGGAATACAAATATAAAAACTAGTGAGACTGTACCCAGTTTTGAAAGCATTTTTGCGCCATACACTGTCGACATAGACGATGCAGCATTATTTGCTCCTATATTAAACGCTAGTATTAGACTTAAAAAAGATATAAGCGCAATTTCCATTACTTTATAATTCCTGCAGCGACAGTATTGTTTGATTCAATATCGATAATGATAAAAGAACCAAGTTGCTTGTTTGATTCATATGTATCATAGACGATGTTATTTTGGATTTTTATCTCGACCTGGCCAATATCGTTCATCTGAAATGGTTCATCGGATTCTAATTCTTTCAGCGACTCAATGTTTATCTTGTTTAGTACTTTATTGATTATAATTTTTGAGTTCTTATTGGAATGCTTCATTATGTATTTTGTCTTTAATTTAAGCCCTTCCTCTCCCATCCAGCAGATTTGAGACAATATTGTCTGATTAATCTTTAATTCATAGTCCAAAGACGCAATTACGTCCCCACGAGAGATTTCTAGCTCATCTTTTAATAGCAATGTTCCAGATTGGCTCTTATCTATCTCTTGACTATATTCTCCGGATACAATTATATTCTCTATCTTTGATTCTTTTTTACCTGGCAAAATCTTAATATTGTCGCCAATTTTAAATTTTCCTGATGTAACCATTCCCATATAACCACGAAAATCTTTAACTTCTTCATTGTCTACTCTTGATACGAGTTGAACAGGAAAACAAGATCTACTAAAATCTTCTTCGGGGTATATTTTAGTATTCTCAAGTATGTGAATTAATGTTTCCCCTTTGTACCAAGGGAGGTTGACTCCTCTATCTACAATCATGTCTCCTTTTAGAGCAGATATAGGTATAAAGTTAATCGAATTGACTGATAAATCATCAGATAATTTTAAAAAGTCCTCCCTTATATTTGTAAATACTTCTCTACTGTAATCGACAAGGTCCATTTTATTTATAGCAACAATTATATTCTTTATACCTAGAAGGTAACTTATATAAAGATGACGCTTGGATTGAGTTAATACACCTTTTCTCGAGTCAATCAATATAATTGCCAAGCTAGAGTTGCTAGCGCCAGTAAACATATTGCGTGTATATTCTTCATGACCAGGGGTATCTGCAATTATGAATTTTCTTTTAGGGGTTGAAAAATATCTATATGCTACATCAATTGTAATTCCTTGCTCTCGCTCATCTTTAAGTCCATCTGTCAGGTGGGCAAGATCTATTTCTTTTAGGTTCTTAGATTTTGAGTCATTTTCTAATGTTTCTAGTTGATCAAGGAATATGCCTTTTGAATCATACAATAATCTTCCTATAAGTGTTGATTTACCATCATCGACACTTCCTGCTGTAGCAAATCTTAAAATTTCGATTGAATCACTCATATTAAAAGTAACCTTCCCTCTTTTTATCTTCCATAGAATTAGAACCGTGATCAATGATTCTGGTCTCCCGCTCGCTTCTTTTTGCTTTAATAGTTTCTTCAATTATCATGTCGATATCAGTTGCATCAGATCTAATAGCACCTGTACATGGCATACATCCGAGAGATCTAAATCTAGATTTAACTTTAGTTGAGCCTTGGTTGTTGATATCGTCTGAAGGGACTAGGCTGTTATCTTGGATTATCATATTTCTATTTCTTGCAAAATATAAAGGAGTAATTTTTATTCCTTCATGCTTAATATAGTTCCAAATATCAGTTTCTGTCCAACTAGATAAAGGGAAAATTCTTACAGACTCTTCTTCATCAATTTCTCCGTTAAAAATGTTCCATAATTCTGGTTTTTGTGACTTAGGATTCCATTGACCAAAAGAGTCACGGAAAGAAAAAATTCTTTCTTTGGCTCGAGATTTTTCTTCATCTCTTCTTGCACCACCTATTGCTGCATTAAAATTATATTTACTAAGCGCATCGAGCAGAGCCTGAGTTTTTAATGCTCCACAGCATTTTGCAATTCCATTCTTTGAAGGGTGAAAGCCTTTTTGTATGGCTTCTTCATTCCTGTATACAATTAAATTTGCACCAATTTCTTTAGTAAATGAATCTCTGAATTCATACATCTCTCTAAATTTATATCCTGTATCTACATGGAGCAACGGGAAAGGAATCTTTGATGGGAAGAAAGCCTTTCTAGCAAGATGAAGCATCACACTTGAATCTTTACCTACAGAATAAAGCATTACAGGATTCTTAAATTCTGCGACAACCTCTCTAAGAATAAAGATTGCCTCGCTTTCTAATTCTTTTAGATATATATTTTTTTTCATTTATACGACAACTCTCCTCAGAACTTCAAAGTCCTCAATATTACAAAAGTCACCAAATGCTTGATTCTGATTTTTTCTATTTTCTTTCCAATAGTTAATTAATTTTGATATTTTATCGGCAAGCTCTTCATCATCCACAAGCTCTAAAAATAATCTATTAAGCCTTGTCCCATAGAAATCTCCACCTAAGTAAATATTATATTTATTAGCTGTTGCACCAATTAGTCCAATTTCTGAGACCGGAGGCCTAGAGCAGGAGTTAGGACACCCGCTCATTCTAATTTTTATTTTCTCATTACCAAATCCTCTAAGGTCCAGCTGATCTATGAGAGAAGGCAGGAATCTTTCAGCTTCTGCAACTGCGAGGCTACATGTTGGAAGTGCAGGGCATGCCATGGACGCCAATCTTAAATTAGAGTATTTCTCATTTGTATCAATATTATTTTCTTTTAATAGGCTACTTACACCTTCTACATCTTCTTTGTTAATATTTACTAGAATTAAGTCTTGTGTTGCAGTGAGCCTAGTCTCAATATTATATTTTTTAATTATTTCAGCTAGCCCTGATTTTAGTTTCACTGTTTCTGTATCTTTTATTCGACCATTTTCGATAAATATTCCGCAATAGAATTTGTTTTTTTGTTTTTGTTTATGCCATCCATAGTAGTTTTCTATTCTTACTACCGATTTTTTAATATATTTTTCTAGTTTAAAATTTATTCTGGATTCTAATTCAACCTTAAACTTCTCTACCCCCCAATCTTCTAATAGGTATTTCATTCTTGCTTGTTTCCTATCTGTTCTTACACCGTAGTCTCTTTGGATTGCTATTATACCTTTTACAACTTCTAGAACCTCACTTTCTTTGCACATCCCGAGCTCATCAGCTAGCCTAGGAAAGGTTTGTGTTTGTCTATGATGACTACCCAATCCACCACCTACTAAGATATTAAAATACTTATTTTCTCCGTCAATTATAGGCAATATCCCTATATCCTGTGTGTATATATCAATTGAATTATCTGATTGGTGGCCTATCCCTATTTTAAATTTTCTTGGTAAGTATGTTTTTTTATAGAGAGAATCTTCTTCGATTTTATCTCTATTTGCTTTAGTTGAAACTTTTTCGCCATCAACCCATATTTCATAATATCCCCTTGATTTGGCTAATGTGGCTTGATCAATTTTCTTAGCTAAAGACTGTGCGTCATAGCTGAAATCTTCTCTAATATCAGATATAGGTGACGCAACAGTATTTCTAACTATGTCACCACAAGCTCCATAAGAAGTTATAAGATTTTCATTTAAAGTCTTAACTAATTCCTTAAGGTTTTTTTTGCCAATTCCATGAAACTGAAAGCATTCTCGGGTTGTAATTCTAAGGGTAGGATTTGACCATTTGTTTGTAATATCATCCATTACAAGCCACTGCTCTGCAGTTATATTTCCACCGCCTGGATTTTTTGTTCTAATCATGAAGCTGTAATCTTTTTCTAGGCGAGCTTTCATTAAGGCTTTTCTTTTGTCCCTATCATCTTGTTGATAGATTCCATGAAATTTTAGTACTTGCTCGTTATCACTAGAGAATTTAATAGAATCCTGGCTAGACAGCTCTTCCTGAATTGTACCTCTTAATCCATCACTAAATTCTTTTATCCCTTCATTCTTAACTATTTTTTTTTCTTTCTTCATCTTGCTCTCCATAATTTAAATATTAATGTCCAAATCTAATTCAAGACTAGAAAGAACAAAATTATCAAATTTTGATAAAATTTTTAATCCAAAGTGTCAAATTAGATTGATTTTTTATTAGCCACAACAGCAAGAGTTTGCAAAGTTAAGACAACATGAATCTTTTCCTTTTGAAGATAAAAGAATGTTTAAATTAGCCATAGCAAAACTCCTGAAATTAATTTGTAACCCAAAGAGGAAAAGAACTGATAAGTCCTTTTGCCCGCCTTAGCAGTTATTTAAAGTCGTTGCAAGTAGAGTTAAATGACGACACTGTCATTATAGCACCATATATTCTCCAACATCAAGTTCTTTTTATGAAAATTAATATGATATTATTATCTTTTCCATGGATGAAGTTAGTTTCGAGATAATTAGTTTTTATAAATTTATCACAATCAAGAATCCCGATGAATTGAAAGACATGCTTTTTGTCTTATGTAAGAAATCCAAAATCCTTGGAACTATAATTGTTTCAAAAGAGGGTGTAAATGGAATGTTGGCGGGCGACGATGACTCTTTAAAAACTGCAACATCTTTTTTTAGTAAATTAGGTTTCTCTATAGATGATTTTAAATTTTCAAAATCAAACATTAAACCCTTTAAGAGACTAAGGATAAAGATTAAAGAGGAACTTATTAGTCTGGGTTATCCAAAGCTATCAAATCCAAATGAAGCTGTAGGCAAGTATGTTGAACCAGAAGATTGGAATAATTTAATAAGTAAGGGTGATTTGATTTTAATGGATACCAGAAATAAGTATGAAACTTCTATTGGTAGTTTTAAACAGGCTGTTTTACCTCCTATTAAGAATTTCAAGGAATTTCCTAATTTTATTAAGAAGCATAATATTAAGAAAGATGCAAAGATTGCAATGTTTTGTACTGGTGGAATTAGATGTGAAAAAGCTAGCGCTTATTTGTTGAAGACAGGATTCAAAGACGTCTCCCACTTAAAGGGTGGGATAATAAAGTATTTGGAAAAAGTACCAGAAGAGGAATCAAGATGGGAAGGTGAATGTTATGTTTTTGACAACAGAGTTTCAATTGAACAAGATTTGAAACAGGGTAACTATTTAAATTGTAATGGCTGTGGGGAGCCATTAAGAAAGGAGGAGGCTGCCCATCCTAAATATAAAAAAGGTGTTTCATGCCCTAAATGTTATGATGATTTAACTAAAGAAAAGATGGAAAGTTTATTTGAAAGACAAAAGCAAGTTGAACTGTCTGAAGAAAGAGGCGAGGTACACATTGGAGAGTAAGAAGTTCTTGTTTATTATACTTTTGGCATTGTTCTCTTGTAATTCAAGCAATGAAGTATATCAAGCGGAAGGAGTCTTTGTAAATCAAGCAAATGTTAACATAGGAACTGTTGAAATAGTTCAGCAAGGAGATGGTTCAAACTTTAGAATACATATTGATACTTTAAAGCCCGGCTCTTATGCAATGCATATTCACGAGAAAGGGGAGTGTGCATATCCTGATTTCCTAACTTCTGGCGGGCACCATGGAATGAAGAAAGATGGTGATTTCTATGGCGACTTTAATCCTATTTATGTGAAGAATGAACTAAGTAAGTACACTGGGAAATTGAAGAAGTTTAGTCAAACAATCTTTCTTAGGAATATTCATCTAGATCCTGATTCCGAATTTACTATTATGGACAATAATAGATCTTCAATAATTATCCATGAGAGTGTTCAAGGTGGGAAAAGGATAGCCTGTGCTGACCTGTATAAGAAGTATTAGGCTAAGTCCCCATCTAGGTTAAGTTTGCTTAGATCATCAAACCCACCAATAAGTTCATCGTCTATAATAATGATAGGAACTGTCCTCCAATTATATTTAGTCGACACTTCAAGTCTTAACTCTAGGTCAGATGTTAAATCGATTTCCGTAAAGTCTAAGTTCTTGCTTGTTAGAAGATTCTTAGCTGCGACACAGAATGGACAAGATATTGTTGTATAAACTTTAATTTTCAACTTATACTCTCCTATAAATTAAAGACAATGTTAAATAAAAAATAATTAATGCAATTAAGTCCTGTAGAACATATATCTGCATATAATTTAACCTATCTAGACCAAAAATGATCAAAAGTATTAAAACATATATGACAAAAACAATTAGAGATACTATCACCCCCTTAAGCAAGATCCCAAACTTAATTCGTTTAAAAAAGAAGTAATATATTGAAGCCAAAATTAATGAAATGAGATATAGAAGAAGGTAAGGGCTTAACTTATTTTTTGTTAAATAGTAATTTATATATTCAATATAAAAGATAATATTAGTTCCTTCAAAGGGATAAAAAGTGCTTGCATAGAATAAATAAACAAAAACAATGCCCAAAAATGAACCAATTAAAAAGTAAATATTCAAAAGCGACATATTAAATTATACGATATAAGTTAGATTTAAGAAATTAGAAAATGACCAGACAAAGAAACTCTTCTTCTGGTCATTTCTATAAAATTAGTCCTATTGGTTTACAGCTCTTCTATGTCTTGACTGACTTTCAGGTCGTCCAAAGTCTGTACCTACTTTCGCAGCCCAGTTTTGAAAACCACTGACATGTCCTGCATATCCAAGTGCTTTCTGAGGGTCATGAGCAGAAACAGCAGTATCTTTACTTACTTGTCTTGCCCAATTTCTCATTGGTGAATTTTGTTGATCTGGCATATTGCACCTCCATTATTGATATATTAATTGTATCAAAACAAAATTTTTAATTCAACAACTTAATATTATTCATTATAAGAGCTTATAGTTAGGTCAGTTATAGGGGTGGCAACGCATAGTAAAACAACGTTATTCTTAATTTCGCTTTCGGTTAGGATACCAAGCTCAGGCTCTTCTATATATTTGAAGTCACCATCGATGATTTTAGCAACACAAGTAGTACACATCCCTTGCATGCAGCTAAAAGGAAGAGAAGCCCCTTGATTGTTAGAGCTTTTAACTATTGATTCCCCTTGCTCTATATTATAGGACGCACCCGTATTAGTAAACGTTACCTTGTGAACTTTATTCATTCTAAAATTCAAATCTCCTTATCAAAATCATACCTTGTGTATATAATAATTTAAATGTTAAATGTAATCGACAATAAGCTATTTGTGGAAGATGTAAGTTTTGAGTATTTAGCGGGAGTACATGGGACCCCTTGCTATATTTACAGTAAAGCAGCACTGGTCAATGAATTCCTTGATTATCAGGATGCCTTTAAGGGTTATTCTAAAACAACTATTTGTTATTCGGTCAAAGCTAATTCTAATCTATCGATATTAAAGATTTTTAACTCTCTTGGGTCAGGTTTTGATATCGTTTCAGAAGGAGAACTCGATAGGATTATAAAGATAGGGGCAGACCCTAAAAAGGTAGTTTTCTCAGGTGTTGCAAAGTCAGATTCAGAGATTGCCAAAGCTATAGAGTTTGGAATATGCTTTTTCAATGTTGAGTCTTTTGATGAATTATTAGCAATTAATAGAATATCTGAAGATCTCGGAACTAAGGCTAGAGTCTCTATTAGGGTAAATCCAGATATTGACCCTAAGACTCATCCATACATATCTACAGGTTTAAAGACTAGCAAGTTTGGAATAGCCATAGAAGACTCTCTTGATGCTTATATCGAAGCATCTAAGATGAATAATATTCAGGTTGTTGGAATTGATGCGCACATAGGGTCTCAGATTTTCGATTTACAACCTTTTGAAGACTCTCTTGCAAGGTTAGAGAATCTCTTTTATAAGTTGAGAGATATGGGAATAAACATTCAATTCATTGATATAGGTGGAGGACTTGGAATTAAGTATAAAGATGACGATATTCCTCCAACCAAGGCAGATTTTGCTTCAAAAATAATTAAGATAATGAAGAATATTAATTGCAATTTGGTCCTAGAACCTGGAAGGTCATTGGTTGGAAATGCAGGATATTTAATTACTAAAGTTGTCTACGAGAAGAAGAGTAATAAAAAAAACTTTTTAATAGTTGATGCAGGAATGAATGATATTCTTAGACCTTCACTTTACAGCGCCTATCATAAAATTTCTAAGTCTATATCGTCTTCAAAGAATAAGAAGGTATACGATATTGTAGGACCAATTTGCGAAACAGGTGACGTTCTATCTTATGATGTAGCATTGAATGATATAAAGTTGGGAGAAAACCTTGTGATACATTCTGCAGGAGCATACGGTTCTGTAATGTCTTCAAACTATAATTCAAGACCCAAGGTCCCCGAAGTCTTAGTGTCAGGTAAGACTAGTTATACAATAAAAAAGAAAGAAACTATTGATCAACTCTTGCAGAACGAGGTAATCATAGATGACTAATGAACCATTTATTCTTTCAATACTTTCTAAAGGTGGATTTTTTGTCTATCCCATCTTAGCCTGTTCCGTGGTTGCCTTGGCAATCTTTTTGAAAAAGCTCTTTTTAACAAAGGATAACAACGTATTGCCTAAGATTTTCTTAAATAAATTAAATAACCTTGTCTCTCTTGGCAAGATTTCTGAAGCAATCATTCTATGTAAGAATAGTAATAATGTTTATTCAAAAGTCGCGCAATCTATTCTTTTATCTCAAGGTAAGACAAGGAAGGAAATCGAAAGAATCGCAGAGGACGAAGGAGCGAGGCAAGTTTTTCGACTATCACAATCAAATGATCTCCTGGGAGCATTAAGTAACATTAGCACTTTGCTGGGTCTTCTAGGGACAATTTCAGGAATGATTACCGTTTTCCAGGTTATCTCAACTCAGACCGTGGTAGATCCACCAAGCTTAGCAGGCGGTATTTCTGAAGCACTTTATACTACAGCGTTAGGTTTGATTGTAGCTATACCTATTTTTATTGGATACAAGTTTATTAACAACAGAGTTAGCGAGATTTCTAACAAGCTCCAAGAAGAGGCCCAAAAATTAATTTCTGAGCTAGTAAGAATTATAGAATCCAAATGAACTTTAACAAAAGAATTAATACTGAAGATGCATTAATGGACCTAACTCCTATTGTTGACGTAGTTTTTAACCTCTTAATCTTCTTTGCTCTATCGCTAAATTTTTCTCAAGTTACATCTAGCATTAATATTAAATTGCCAAAAGCTAAAAGCTCTGAAGTTGTAACAGAGAAACAAGTAGTTGTGAGTATAGAAAAAGGAAATAAGATTTATATTAATGATAAAAAATTATTTATTGATCAAATTCCAAATTATCTTGATGATATAAGTAAAGATAAAGTAGTAGTAATTAAGGCAGATGAAGTAATTGACCATGGGTTTGTTGTTCAGGTGATGGACTTAATTAAGAAATCCGGATTTAACAAGCTAGGAATAGCAGTCAAGAAACAAGATTAATTCACCCATTGATAATGTTAGGAATACTATAAGGAGCAAGATAGTTTGAAGACCAATTTGTTCAATAAGAAATCTAATATATTGCTTGGTTATATCCTTGTTGCTGGAACAGCTTTCTTTACGGCCTTCTCCTACATTTTTGGGAAAAAAGTTTCTGAAGAATTGTATCCAGAAACCGTAGCATTCTATTGGTTCTTTGGTGCTTTTTTATTTGCGGTACTCAAGAGACTACTTTTTGGGGTATTTGGAACAAGATTCAGGGTTTCTCTGTCGGATCTTTGGAAATATAAAGAGCTTATGGTTATATCATCTATTGTCACAGTCTTCGGGGTAGCATTCTGGGTTATTGCACTTAGATCAGCAGGCCCCCCGGTTACTTCTTTTCTGATGAAATTTCAAGTTGTTTTTTCAGTAATGCTTGGTGCATTTTTTTTAAAGGAAAGACTTAGGAAATTAGAAATATTCGGAATTTTTCTTACAATATTTGGGGGCTTGGTAATCACATATGATACCTCGTCCTTTGAGCTCCATGGAGCATTTTATGCTGTGATGGCAGCATTCTGTTATTCGTGTCTTTTTATCATTGTAAGAAAGAAGGGATCAGATTTAAATATGATGATGGTTGCAACTTTAAGATCCCTAGGAGTTTCAGTTATTGGGATACTGTATTTGGTGCTTAGTGGTAGGTTCCAGCTTCCGAATAACATTGATTTGGTTTACATGTTGATTGGAGGAACATGTGGAGCTTATATTGGGAAGGCATTACAATTCCAGGCAATTAAATTAGTAGATGTATCAAGAACAACAGCTTTAACACCTTTAGAAGCCGTCTTCGTTGTATTGCTAACTTTTTTATTCTTTGATACAGTTCCTAGTCCATTAAAGCTTATAGGTGGGTCCTTGATAATAATAGGGGTTATTTTCCTCCTTATCTTTAGAAAGGAAAAAGGTAATCAGTAGTAGTCGGTAATTATTTTACTTCTTTTTTTGAACTTAGCTTCTGCAGACTTAATTAATATATCAATAATTTTCTTTAATTTTAGACCTTCATTATTTAGAAGTTTTGGGAACATACTAATCTCAGTAAAACCAGGAATTGTGTTAACTTCGCTCAGATAAAGCATAGGTTTCTTTACCCTCTTTGTGGATCCAAACAAGAAATCAACTCTAGCCATCCCTGAACATAGTAGAATTTGAAACACTTTTTTTGATGTGAGTTCAAGCTCTCGCATCAGAGATGGAACATTCATTGCTCTCTTGTAGGGTATTTCTATTGTTGATTTTCCATCTACATATTTCGCGTTGTAGCTATAAAAATCATCAGATGGAAAAACTCTGCCAGGAGTAGATGCAATAATTTTTTTGTCCTCAAGGACGCTTACTTCTATTTCCTCGGGATTTAGTACAGCTTCCTCAACAAGAATCCTTTCTGAAAATTTAAAAGCAGCCCTGACTTTATCCTTTAATTCTTTCTTGTTTCTAATCTTGTAGACTCCAACACTGGACCCTAGGTTAGAGGCTTTCACAAAGCATGGGAAATCAATCTTTTTCGCAATCCTTTTTGTAATAGCTGACTCATTATCCTTCCATTCATTTCTTGAGAAATGTATAAACCCTGTCGTACGAATCAACTTGTTAGACAGTGTTTCTTTTGTTAGTATTTTGTCCATACACATTGATGAGCTTCCTACATCGCATCCAACATAGGGTTTATTAAGAAGCTCCAAAAGCCCTTGTATTTTTCCATCTTCTCCACCAGTGCCATGAACCATTGGGAAAAATATATCAATTTTGGTCTTAGATTGAACCTCGTTTTTGTTCATTATTACTATATTCCTGTTTACATTTGATGAAAATAAGATTTTATTCCGTTTTTTAATTATAAAATTGTACTTTAAAGATTTGTTGATCTTATATACAGCCTCGTGAAATTCACCATCTTTAGAAATAAAAATTCCAAAAACCTTATATTTTCTCTTATCTATATTATTTAAAATTGAATTTGCTGAAATTATTGATATTTCATGTTCAACTGATTCACCACCAAAGATAATACATACTTTTTTCCTCATGGAATGAATAATACTATCAAATTAATTAAAAGTTTATTATTTCTTTATACTTTGGTACAATATGTAGATTAAAATTTTTATAATTTCTAATTAAAAGTTAAAGAAAAGGGGGAATAAACAATGTCTACAAAAGTAGTGTTAAGTGAGCCTTTAAGGACGGCTATTGGAACATTCGGGGGAACTCTCCAGGATACTCCAGCTGTTGAACTTGGTGTCACAGTAGTTAAAGAAATTTTAAGCAGAACTGGTATAGATCCAACTCATATTGATGAAGTTGTTACTGGTAATATTTTAGGTGCGGGACAGGGTCAGAACCCTTCTAGACAAGTAGCTCTAGGAGCTGGTCTTGATTATGATACTCCTGCATATAGTCTAAACAGAGTTTGTGCATCAGGTGTTCAATCAATAGCAAACGCTGCTCAAGCTATTAAAGCCGGAGACGCTGGTGTTGTGTTGGCTGGTGGTATCGAGAATATGAACTTGGCTCCATTTATAATGCCAAAAGCAAGATACGGTTATAGAATGGCTTTAGAAGCCAAAGATACTGTGCTTGATGGAATGGTATATGATGGATTGTGGGATATTTTTAATAACTATCATATGGGTATGACAGCAGAAAATTTGGCTGAAAAATATAATATCTCTAGAGAAGACCAAGATAAGTTTGCTATTGAGAGTCAAGGTAAGGCTAAAAAAGCGCAAAGAGCCGGAACGTTTAAGAAGGAAATTGTTCCTGTTCAATTAAAAAAAGGTGTATTTGATATAGATGAACATCCAAGAGAAGTTTCAATGGCAGCCTTAAGCAGACTTAAGCCTGTGTTTACCCCAGAAGGGTCAGTTACTGCCGGAAATGCGTCTGGTATCAATGATGGTGCTGCTTATATGGTCGTATCTTCTGAAGAAAAAGCTAAAGAGTTAGGTCTAGATCCAGTTGGTGAGGTTATTTCTTATGCAGTTGCAGGCGTTGAGCCTTCAGTTATGGGCATAGGTCCAGTACCCGCAATGAATAAGGCTCTGGCTAAAGCTGGATTAACAATTGATGACATTGATTTGGTTGAATTAAACGAAGCTTTCGCAGTTCAATCTTTAGCTGTTTTAAGTGATTTTCCTATACCTGCTGAAAAACTAAATGTTAACGGCGGAGCAGTTGCTCTTGGACATCCAATTGGAGCTTCAGGAACTGTTTTAGTTGTTAAACTTCTTCATGAAATGCAAAGACGTAAAGTAAAGAGAGGTTTAGTTTCATTATGTGTTGGTGGTGGTATGGGTATTGCTATGGTTATAGAAAACCCTAAAGTGTAGCGGATAGTTAATGACAATTGAAAAAAACAATCAATCGAAAGATTTATATAGTTCTCAAGTAGATATCCAGACTAAAAGATTCTTCTTTGATATTAAAGAGAATCACAAGGGTAGATACTTGAGGATTACAGAGCAAAGTGGGGGCAGGTCTAGCATTGTTGTTCCCATAGAAGGTCTTAGCGAATTTGAAAATCAGATTAAGTTAGTTATAGATAAGTCGGTCGAATAATACTCATTCTTTAAGAAGCCTTCTGTTCTCTTCCATATGCAAATTTACAATTACTTTGCCCTCTAAAGGACCGATTTTAATTTCATTGTTAACAAAATTCTCTTCATTGTTAATAAAACCTATCGCAAAAGTTATCATCATCTCTTTAGAGTGAAAATAGCTAGTAATAGACCCAATATTCTTATCTGGTGTCACTTGTATCTCTCTTTCATCCTCGACTAATCCGTATATTTCAAAGCAAGCAAGAGTTCTTTTTACTTTTCCCCTATACTTTATTCTTGCTATTGTTTCTTGTCCAATATAGCATCCTTTTGTAAAAGATATTGATGACCACATATCCGCTTCTATAGGTATTAGTTTGGCATTTAATTCGTTAGGGAAGCTTGGAGATCCAGATAAAATTTTCCATTTTTTGTAATCAAGTTCGTTAACTTTAGACTCGTTAGCCTTTGGAAGATTTCTTTTATTTAAGAAGTAGTTTACGAAACCTTCTTCTAGTGTCAGTGCTGAAAAAAATTTATTTTTCTTCTCTGAGATTCCGACATTCATTCCTTTGAATGGATAGAGCTTGCCGTTATAGTCAATAATCTCAACTTTATAAGACATCCTGTAATTTTCTAGATACATTATAAGCTCATCTTTTTGTGAAAGATTACACAAAAGAAAGAGTGAATCAGCAGACTTTGAGTAAACTTCAACATCAAAGATTAATCTACCTTTATTGTTAAGCATTAATGTACTAACAGAGAGTTTGCCTTTAGTGTTTAAGACTTCATTTGAAGAGATGCTATTGATGAATTTAAATGATTCCTGACCTTTTAAGAGCAATATGGATTTACTCTCTTGTAGAAATATGAATTTTCCATTATTAAATATATCATTAAGATTTTTTACTATCATTGTGCTAATCTTATTAAAAAAATTCCTCTCTTTACCTTATTCGTATAAAGTACATAATAATTAACACAACTGGTAACATATATAAAACTTGTTATTAAATTTATATTTACAAGAGGTCATAATGGATTATCCTAAAAAAAATAAAGTCGTAATTATTGGCTCGGGCCCCGCAGGGCTTACGGCGGCAATTTATTGCGCAAGAGCGAATCTTGAACCGGTCGTATTTGAAGGATTTCTGGCCGGTGGACAGCTAACAATGACTACAGATGTTGAAAATTTTCCTGGTTTCCCCGAAGGTGTAATGGGCCCAAATTTGATGGATTTATTGAGAACGCAAGCGCAGAAATTTGGTGCAAAATGCATAATGAAGCAGATTGATAAGGTAGACTTTAATACTTACCCCTTTAAGCTGATGACAGATAATGAAATAATAGAGTCAGATTCAGTGATAATCTCTACTGGAGCTTCAGCAAAACTCTTAGGCATAAAAGGCGAAGTCGAATTTGTAGGAAGAGGCCTTTCAACTTGTGCAACTTGTGATGGGTTCTTTTATAAAAATAAGTCAATTCATGTTATCGGTGGAGGTGATAGCGCTATGGAGGAAGCAATTTTTTTAACAAAATTTGCATCCAAAGTAACTATAGTCCACAGGAGAGATGTTTTACGAGCTTCTAAAATAATGGCTGATAGAGCTTTGAATAATGAAAAGATTGATTTCTTATGGAATGCTGAGCCGATTGAATTCATAGGGAACGAAGAGAAGGGTTTACATGCTATAGTTTATAAAGATTCTAAAACTGAAAGAAAGGCTCAAATTGATACCGATGGCGTATTTATAGCGATTGGTCACAATCCTAATACGAATCTCTTTAAGGATGTGTTAAAGATAGACCAAAATGGATATCTCATAACTGCAGGTAAGTCATCTCGAACGAACATAGAAGGTGTTTTCGCCTCCGGAGATGTTCAAGATAGTATTTATAGACAAGCAATAACTGCCGCAGGCTCTGGTTGTATGGCAGCTATTGATGCGGAAAGATTTTTGGAGCAAAAGCATGAATTATAGAACTTTTCCTAAGAATAAAGATTTAAATGTTTCAGAGGTTGGGTTTGGTGTATGGTCTGTAGCAACAAAGTGGTGGGGGGTAACTGATGAGAAATTATCATTATCTTTGTTGCACCATGCTTTTGATAAAGGAATAAATTTTTATGATACAGCAGATGTTTATGGAAACGGTTACGGAGAAGAAATATTAGCTAAAGCTTTTCCAAGATCTAGAGACAAAAGAATTTATGCAACGAAATTTGGTTATGATATATACTCTAACGCTGGTGAAAGAAAGGGTCACACGGAGATGCCTCAGAAATTTTCTGCTAAAGATATAAAGTTTTCTTGTGAGCAGAGTTTAAAACGACTCGGGACTGATTATATAGATATTTATCAGCTTCATAACCCACGTATGGATTTTATTAATAATGATGAAGTTTTGGAAGCTCTAGAAAGGTTAATTGATGAAGGAAAGATTAGATCCTATGCTATGGCCTTAGGTCCAGATATTGGATGGTTAGATGAGGGGCTCGATTCGATGAACTATTCTCCTGTAGGTTTACAGATTATTTATAATCTTTTAGAGCAAGAACCATCTAAGTCTTTATTTAAAAAAGCATTAGAAACCCAAACTGGTTTGATATCAAGGGTTCCACATGCTTCTGGTATTATGGACGGCAGTTTTACTAAAGATAAAGTCTACTCTAAGGATGACCATAGAAGTCATCGAAGACAAAAGTGGATGGAAGCCGGTTTAGATGCCAGAGATGATTTTGAGTTTTTATATAACGAAAAGAATAGAACAATCGGCCAAGCCGCTATTCTTTTTCCGTTGTCAGCTCCAAATATCTGTACTGTCTTGCCCAATTTTACAACTCATGATGAAATTGATGAGTATAGTGATGTTTCAGACTTGCCCCCTTTTTCGGAGGAAGAAATTAGTAAAATAGAGACTTTGTGGTTAGACAAGCATTCAAGCTCTCTAGAC
>Ga0233427_10000833_pt1 | contig 36634 bp, 34 predicted proteins | sample SI_118_April2016_5_FD_179885 | JGI IMG/M metagenome (GOLD analysis project Ga0233427, IMG submission 179885) | Seawater microbial communities from Saanich Inlet, British Columbia, Canada - SI_118_April2016_100_MG | ecosystem: Environmental > Aquatic > Marine > Inlet | place: Canada: British...
AGGGTGCATCGGCTTCACGCACGATGACGGGCATGACTGCATTTTTACCAGCGATGGCGAATTCTACTGCCGCTTTGCCGACGGCGTAGGCCTGATCAACATCGGTTTTTGAGCTAATGTGACGGGCCGAACGCTGTAGGTAATCGGCAATAGCATAATGATATTTTAGGCCTAGCTTGTCCCTTACTATGTTGGCTAATGTTGCTGCCACACCCCCCAGTTGCGTGTGGCCAAAGGCGTCTTTGCTGCCAGTATCGGCGACGAAGGTGCCGTCTTCATATTGGGCGCCCTCGGAGGCGACGACAACACAGTATCCCTGCTCATCAACGGCGTTTTGTACGCGTTTCAAAAAGGCTGCTTGGTCAAAGGCAATTTCTGGGAACAGGATGATATGCGGTGCATCGCCGGTCTTTTCACTGGCTAAGCCGCCCGCTGCGGCAATCCAGCCTGCGTGACGTCCCATCACCTCGATGATAAATACTTTGGTAGAGGTTTCGTACATGGATTCAATATCCAAGCTGGCCTCGCGAGTGGACACGGCAATGTACTTGGCTACTGAACCAAAGCCTGGGCAGGTGTCTGTAATCGGTAAATCGTTATCCACGGTTTTGGGGACACCGATACAGGTGATCGGGAAACCCATTTTTTCGCTGAGTTGAGACACCTTGTAGGCGGTATCGGAGGAATCTCCGCCACCATTGTAGAAAAAGTAGCCAATGTCATGGGCTTTGAAAACTTCGATCAGGCGTTGATATTCAGCACGGTGGGTTTCCATGTCTTTAAGTTTGTAACGACAGGAGCCAAAAGCACCGCCGGGAGTGTGTAATAGGGCGGCGATATCGGCAGAGGACTCGAGTGACGTGTCGATCAGGTTTTCGTTTAACGCACCAAGAATACCGCTGGCACCGGCAAACACTTTGCCAATTTTATCAGGGTGCTGGCGAGCTGTTTCAATCACACCGCAAGCAGTGGCATTAATGACAGCGGTAACACCACCGGACTGGGCATAAAAGGCATTCTTTGGCATCGATATTGACCTGGTTTTAGATGTTTCGAAAGAGCCGGGAATGATACTTGATTCTGCGCTTTAGGGCACCTCTATTGATTGAAATTGTTCCAGGCTTGCAGGAGTATTTGAGACCAAGGCAGCGTTTCAGTTCGGGGTCAGTGTTAGTGCTCGGGATGACAAAATAGCCTGTCATTCCGACCGAGTGAAACGAGTGGAGGAATCTCCTGTTGCGAAGAAGATCCCTCGGCTGCGCCGGGATGACAAAATAGCCTGTCATTCCGATTGAGCGAAGCGAATAGAGGAATCTCGTCATGCGAAGAAGATCCCTCGACTGCGCTCGGGATGACAGTGTTAGTGCTCGGGATAACAAAATAGCCTGTCATTCCGACCGAGTGAAACGAGTGGAGGAATCTCCTGTTGCGAAGAAGATCCCTCGACTGCGCTCGGGATGACAGTGTTAGTGCTCGGGATGACAGTGTTAGTGCTCGGGATAACAAAATAACTATGATATAGATATGCCCTAAAATTTATTGGGATTTAAAATTCATCCTCGGCATAATGATTGGCATTACCTTATTAGGCTTAATTCAATGCATATACACATCCTCGGAATTTGTGGCACCTTTATGGGTAGCTTGGCTATTCTCGCCAAGGAACTGGGGTACTGCGTCAGCGGTTCGGATCAGAATGTGTACCCACCCATGAGCACGCAGCTTAAAGCAGCAGGTATTGAGTTGACTCAGGGCTATGCCCCGGCGCAATTAAACAATGGCGCTGAACTGATTGTGGTGGGTAACGTGATGTCACGGGGCAACCCTGCTATTGAGCATATGCTCAATCATAACTTGCCTTATATCTCAGGGCCTCAGTGGCTTGCTGAGCATGTGCTCAAAGATAAGTGGGTGTTGGCGGTCGCTGGTACGCATGGTAAAACCACCACCGCCAGTATGTTGGCTTGGATCCTTGAATATGCCGGCATGACCCCCGGTTATCTGATTGGCGGAGTGCCAAAGAATTTTGATGTATCGGCACGGTTAGGTAAAACGCCTTTTTTTGTTATTGAGGCCGATGAATACGATACCGCCTTTTTCGATAAGCGCTCCAAGTTTGTTCATTATCGCCCCCGCACCGCCATTATTAACAATCTGGAGTTTGACCACGCTGATATTTTTGATGATTTGGCAGCAATTCAGCGTCAATTCCACCATCTGTTGAGAACGGTACCTGCCGATGGCCGTGTTGTTGTGCCGCAAGCTGATGAAAATGTGGCTGAAGTCATGGCGATGGGGTGCTGGACGCCAGTGGAAACGATTGGCGAAGAGGGTGCAATTTGGCAAGGCGAAGCGCTAACGCCAGACGCTAACTGTTTTTCGGTAGCGCTCAATGGTGACACAATTGGCGCAGTAGATTGGTGCCATGGCGGCCGCCACAATATGAGCAATGCCTTGATGGCTATTGCGGGGGCTCGCCATGTCGGCGTCATGCCGGAACAGGCGATTGCGGCGCTGTGTGAGTTTAGTGGTGTAAAGCGGCGTATGGAGTGGCTAGGCGAGGTGGCAGGAGTGACAGTGTATGATGATTTTGCACATCACCCTACGGCCATTGAGACCACTTTGAACGGCTTGCGTAAGGGGGTTGGTGAAGCACGTATTTTTGCGATTATTGAGCCGCGTTCTAACACCATGCGGTTAGGCGTTTATAAGGATAAGCTGGCGCTGGTCTGTGCAGATGCGGATGAGGTGCTTTGGTATCAGCCGCCTGGTGTCGATTGGGATTTGCAGTCAGTTGCTGAAGCGAGCTCTGTGCAGGCTCAGGTATTTCAGTCAACGGCGGTTATTATTGAGGAAATTTGTGCCAAATGTGTGGCGGGAGATCATGTGGTGATAATGAGTAACGGTGGTTTTGAGGCGATTCATCAACGCCTGCTGGCTGCTTTGCAGCAACTTCATGCGAGTGATGAGTGTGGCTATGAGTGATTTTAAAGCGCCAATCAGTTTGGCGCTAACAGGTGCCTCGGGTGCCCAATATGGGCTGCGTTTGCTGGAGCTGCTGGTGACCGCTGATTATCAGGTATATCTGTTGATTTCTAAGGCGGCACAGATGGTGATTGCCACGGAAACCGACATAAACCTGCCCAGTCATGGTGATAAGTTGGTGGCCGTTTTGAGTGAACGCTACGCTGCCGGTGAGGGTCAAATTCGTGTGTTTGCCAAGGAAGAGTGGACGGCGCCAGTGGCTTCGGGTTCCAATGCGCCACGTAGCATGGTGATTTGCCCCTGTAGTACCGGGACTTTGTCAGCGGTTGCTAGAGGGGGGTGTGATAACCTGATTGAGCGCGCCGCAGATGTGATGCTCAAGGAACGTCGACAGCTTATTCTGGTGCCTAGGGAGGCACCTTACTCAACGATTCACCTGCAAAATATGCTTGCGCTGTCACAAATGGGTGCGATTATTATCCCTGCCAGCCCTGGCTTTTATCATCGCCCCCAGAGCGTTGATGACATGGTGGATTTTGTCGTGGCGCGTATTCTTGATCAGCTTGGCGTTGAACAGGTGCTGGTGCCGCGCTGGGGTGAATAAATAGTCTCTTGAGATCTCAGCATAACTACTGCGCTCACCAAGACGTTGTTAAAAATAGGCTTAAAATGCTCATTTACACGAGTAAACTGCGCTTTTGCGCCTCTTTTTGCCTAGTCTTGGCTTCGCTCGTTACGTTGTGCTGAGGTCTCTTCTTAGCGGTGTTGTTATGCAAACTAACGTGCTTTTTCCTCTCCATGCGGTGTTGTTCCCTGGCACGCGTATAGCCTTGAGGATTTTTGAGCAACGCTATCTGGAAATGATCAAAGACTGCCTCAAAAATGAGCAGGATTTTATTGTGGTACTGATAAGCAAGGGGCAAGAGGTTGGGTTAACACCGCAGGTTTTTTCAGTCGGCACCCGTGCGCGCGTTGTCGATTGGAATCAAATGCCCGATGGCTTGTTGAGTGTCATTGTAGAGGGTGGCGAGCGGGTTTTTATTTCTCAAACCAGCGGGCATTTGGGCGAGCTGTTGATGGGTGAAACCGACGCACGGCAAGACTGTGGTGTGCTTGAGTTATCTACCGATGCCGAGCTCATTATGTTGCTGCAAAAACTGCAGCGGCATCCATTGGTGCAGGCGCAGGGCATGGCTATTGATTATCAGGATCTTAATGCCGTGGTGTGGGCGCTTGGCCATTTGCTGCCCTTGAGTATGGTGGATAAACAACGACTGCTTGAAGAGCATGATCGACAGCAAAGGTACCTATTGTTGCGAGAGCTGCTGCAGGCATTGGATAGCTGATTTTTTTAGAGGGTAAGCGTTCGGTTTTTTTAAAGCCCGCTGTAAAATACTGCCCACATTAACGCCGCAATAGTACTCAACCACAGCCACGGATCGCTCACAATAGCCTGCCGATTGTAGTGGCTAAAACTGATGCGTACCGCGCCACACAGCGCCATGCCGGCCAATATTCCACAGCTAACATCGGTGATTAACAGGTCACCAAAATATAGGTGAGATAGGCTGACTAAGGCTATTGGCAGCGGTGTTACGCTGTAAATTTTCCAGCGCTGCTGTGGAGGCACTTCTTGAGCGATAAAGGCTGCCATCAGGCCGCTGACTAGTGTGATACCAGTGAGTAGCATAGCTTGCCATAGGTATATCAACAGCTCGCTCATCAGTAGTGCAGCGACAATATGTACGATTGCTGCGAAGTGTCGTTTTACGGCTAACCAGAGTACAAAAATAGCAGCCAAGCCGCGTAGGAATCCGATGTCAGAAAAGCGGATGAAATAACCGAATAGGCTGTCGAGCCAAGCATGTTGAATGTTGGAAAAGTGCTGAGCAATTAGCTGATTTAGCTGTGCCAAGCCCGCGGTGTTGCTATTGAACAGCACGACCATGACTAATGTTAATAGGCTGCCCAGTAGTAGCAGCATTGATAAGAGTGGCAAAGTGGGCTTATGCCCGCGATGTTCGGCTAGCCAGTGCCAAAAAATACGCACGCTATGTTGGCGGTCTATCCAGGCGTGAGCAGCGCGGTAAAGGTAACCATTAGGTTGTAAGTGCCAATGGGTCAGGCGCATAATTATTAGCACCACTATAATAAGGGTTAATAGTAATGCCCCCAGCTTTCCGACCCCGTTGGGTAATGTGATATCACCTTGCAGTGAGGCCCCGAAAAAGTATCCTGGCAGTATGTACAGTGGTGCCCAGCCAAGAGCAGACACAAGATTGATGCTAATAAAGCGCCAAGAGGGCATGTTTAGCATGCCGGCGACGAGTGGTAAAACGGGACGAATAGGGCCAACAAAGCGGCCGATAATAATGCTTTTTCCGCCGTGGCGTGCGAAAAACTTTTCACCGTTATATAACCATTTAGGGTGGTTTCGGAAGGGCCAGATATTACGAATACGCTGCTTGGCAAATTTGCCGAGAAAAAAGCTGGTGCAGTCCCCTAATACTGCCCCTGTCAAAGCGCTTAATAGCGTGGCCCCTATGTCCAGCGTACCCCCGCCGGCAACAGCACTGGCACCAAACAAAAGTAGTACGCCCGGAATAATAATGCCTGCAATGGCTAAAGATTCAAAAAAGGCAATTAAAAAAATGCATATGGCAACCCACTGCTGGTTGTTTGCTAACCAGTCAAGAAACGGTTGTATGCTAGATATGTCCATTGGGCTGTTATTTTCTCCGTGCTACTTTTTTCAGGAATTTTAAGTTGTGCGCAGCTATCGTGGTTAAAATTGCAGTGGCGCTACGAACTACTTTTATAATCACGCCTTAGTATAACTCGGCCACGAAAGGGGGATACCCCGTTGGTCATAAATTAGGAAAAAGGTCTTAATTAAGGTGGAAAATACAGGTAGAACCCCAGGGCGCTCGCCCCGCTAGAACAAGCTTCATTCACTTTATACATTATTAAGAATAGGCTTAAAATGCTCACTTACACCAGTAAGCGCCGCTTTTTCGCCTACTTGTCTCCACTTGGGTGTTTTTGCCTGGTTTTGGCTTCGCTCGCTACGTTATGCTGAGGTCTCTCGGTGATTGGGCTATGCTGAGGTCTGATGATATCTCTTTGGGGAATGCAATGGATTGCAAAAACACCTTTGGCTTTAGCTTTTTAGAGCTACTGGCATCAATGGCCATTGTGGCTATTGTGCTGCTGCTGGCAGCGCCAACCTTTACTGACCTTATTCGATCCAACCATTTGAATGCGCAAGCGCATTTGTTTATCAGTGCAGCTAGTTATGCTCGTGCCGAAGCGATACAGCGTCAAGCGACGGTCTATTTGTGTGTTCGGTATCGGCAGCGTTGCCGATCCGATAGGTCATGGCAGCAAGGCTGGCTAGTGTTCGTTGATGAAAACCGAAATGCGGTGCTGGATGATGGTGAATTAATGCGAGTTTTTGATGCCCTGGAGCAGGGGTATACCTTGCAATCTAATGTTGGTGCATCAACGTTGGCGTTTCTAAGTGCCGGGGAAGTGCGGCGTAGTAGTGGCGCGTTGCCATTAATGACGTTTCGCCTATGCGCGCCGGATGCCGTCGCAGGTAGTTTGGTTGAGCGTTCTCGTGAAATTGTTATCAATGCGACCGGGCGTATGCGGCTGCAGTTTGGGCGTGAAATAGCCGGTGCTTGTTAGGGGTTATTAAGTCGAGGGGCTTGAGCCCTGTTTCGCTACGGGAGCTTCAACTGCCCCAGTTTTTTTGGGCGCTTAATGATTTTACTGAGGATGATTAGCGAATGCTGATTGCGAGTGTTCCTTAAGCCTTACTGCTAGGGTTGTTTGTCTGTATAATGGCGGCATTATTTTTCTGCGGTTTCTCTCTGTAATAAGCATAAAGGATTTAGATGGACGTTAAAGCGTATATGGTTGATGTGGGTCAGCAGGCACGTGCAGCGGCGCGCGATGTGGCGCGTGCCGATAGCGGTAAAAAGAACGCGGCATTACTGGCCATTGCTGCGGCAATTGAAAGTGCCCGAGAGCAACTTCTTGTCGCCAACAGCAAGGATATGAATGCGGCGCGCGAAAACAATCTTGATAGTGCGATGTTGGACCGGCTGGCGTTAACATCGGCGACTATTGACAGCATGATAGAGGGGTTGCAACAGGTTGCTGCACTGGCAGACCCTGTGGGCGAAATAACCGATCTTAACTATCGCCCTTCTGGCATCCAAGTGGGTAAAATGCGAGTGCCATTGGGTGTGGTAGGCATTATCTATGAGTCGCGTCCGAATGTGACCGTTGAAGCAGCTAGTTTATGTCTGAAGTCGGGTAATGCGACGATTTTACGCGGTGGATCTGAAGCAATTCATTCGAATCAGGCGATTGCTGAATGTATTCGCCAGGGACTGGATGAGGCGTGCTTGCCAATACATGCTGTGCAGGTCATTTCCACCACGGATCGCGCCGCAGTGGGTGAGCTTATCACTATGCCCGAGTACGTCGACGTGGTGGTGCCTCGTGGCGGCAAGGGTTTGATTGAACGTATCAGTCGTGATGCGAAAGTGACCGTTATCAAACATCTCGATGGTATCTGTCATGTCTATATCGATGATGAAGCGGATTATGATAAGGGCACTAATGTTGCCTTGAATTCTAAAACACAGCGTTATGGCACCTGTAACACCATGGAAACTTTATTGGTGCATGAAGATGTTGCGGCAGATCTTTTGCCGCGACTGGATTTTCATTACCGTGAAGCGGGTGTTGAAGTTAGAGGTTGTGAGAAAACCTGCGCTCTACTGCCAAAGGCGATTATGGCGACAGAAGTCGATTGGCAGAGCGAATATTTGGCACCGATTTTATCTATTAAACTGGTGGCTGATATGGATGAAGCCATTGCTCATATCAATCACTACGGTTCTCATCATACCGATTCTATTATTACTGAGAATTTTACTCGTGCACGGGCTTTTTTAAATGAGGTAGATTCCAGTTCAGTGATGGTGAATACTTCGACGCGTTTTGCTGATGGCTTTGAATATGGCCTAGGCGCTGAAATTGGTATTTCCACTGACAAAATCCATGCCCGCGGACCAGTGGGTCTTGATGGGCTGACCTCACAAAAGTACGTGGTCTTGGGTGATGGGCATATTCGTCGCTAGGATGATTGGTTGCTCCGTTAAAAGTCAATTGCGCAACAATTTGTAGTTGAGCAATCTATAGCTGAATAAGGTTAGCTGAATGCGCAGTATTGCTGTTTTAGGGGGCACCTTTGATCCTGTTCACTTCGGACATTTACGTTCGGCGTTAGAGTTGACTGAACAGGGTTTTGATGAGGTGCGCTTAATGCCTTGTCATGTCCCGGTGCACCGAGAAGTGCCGCATTGTTGTGCGCAGCAACGTTTTGAAATGTTGCAGCTAGCGGTTAAGAATGAACCACAATTAACAATTGATAGGCATGAGATTGATCGTCAAGGTCAAAGCTTTACGGTTGATACGCTCACCGCGTTGCGCAGCGAGTTGGGTAATGAAGTTTCTTTGAATTTGATAATGGGTATGGATGCTTTTCTGGGTTTGCCAAAATGGCGAGAGTGGCAGCGTATTATTGCCTTAGCTAATATTGTCGTGATAGCCCGACCAGGCTTTGTATTGCCGGCTGATGGAGTGATGCAGCAATTTTTTAGTGAGCGGCGAATCGGTTCTATAGAGGCGATTCGTCAAACACCTTATGGTCGCGTAGTGGTGCAACAGTTGGCGTTACTTGATATTTCGGCAACGCGTATTCGCACGCTGCTTCGCAGAGGTCAGTCAGCACGATATTTACTTCCTGAGGCTGTCTGGGATTATATAGAACAACACCGATTGTATCGGTTAATAAAGTAATAAAGAGGGTTTATGCAGGGCGAAAAAATTGTAGAACTTGTCATTAATGCATTGGATGATATGAAAGCCGTTGATATTAAAACTATCGACGTTATTGGTCGCTCTAATGTGACTGATTACATGATTATTGCCACGGGCACATCACGCCGGCATGTGAAATCGGTGGCAGAAAATGTGTTAATGACGTTAAAGGAACATAACTTAAAACCCAATGGTACCGAGGGTGGCGATGTGTCTGAGTGGGTGCTGGTGGATGTAGGGGATGTTGTGGTGCATATCATGATGTCCGAGACCCGTGATTTTTATGATTTGGAAAAACTCTGGCACCCCATGGATGAGGGCAGCGCTGACTAGGGCGGTGCGTGTTAAATTGTTTTCCACAAGAGGCCTGCTATGCGCATACGACTTATCTGCGTAGGCACTAAAATGCCTGCCTGGATCAACACTGGGTTTCAGGAATATGCCAAACGTTTACCGGTCGATTGCCGGTTGGAGTTGGTGGAGATACCGCCCGGTCATCGAGGCAAAGGCGCTGATGTGCAGCGTGCTATTGAAAAGGAATCGCGTCAAATATTAGCTGCGCTAGGTAAAGACGAGTGCGTGGTTGCTTTGGATGTTGAGGGTCGCCAATGGAGTACGGAAAAATTAGCAACCGTAATTGGTGGATGGCAGATGGGCGGGCAAAATGTGGCGCTTTTGATTGGTGGGCCGGATGGTTTATCTGCCGAGTGTTTGGCGCGTGCCCAGCAACGTTGGTCGTTATCGAACCTAACCTATCCGCATCCATTGGTGCGTGTTATTTTGTCGGAACAAATCTATCGTGCCTGGAGTCTGCTTAATAACCACCCTTACCATCGTGCGTAATTACGGTGCTAAAAATACATCTCAAAAGATGGCGGACAGGCTGTCCAGTAACTTTTTTTTATGAAAAACCGCGACTTTAAAGACCCCGCTCGTGAAACGCGCGTGTTTATTTTTCGAGCTATTATCTTTTGGATAGTCGTTGTTTTTTTGGTGTGCGTGCTTGCTGGTCGTCTCTTTTACTTACAGATTGTGCAGCATGATCACTATGCTACGGCGGCTGATAATAACCGTGTTTTATTACAGCCTATTGCGCCCAATCGGGGGCTCATTTATGACCGCAACGGTAAACTGCTTGCCGGTCACCGAGCAAGTCAAAGTCTGAATATCATTGTTGAACATGTTGCTGACCTTGAGCAGACTTTGACACTTTTGAAAGAGTTAATATTCATTAGGGACAGTGACCTAAAACGTTTTCAAAAACGTCGGCAACAACGGCGGCGTCCCCACGAATCTATTTTGTTGCGCGCGCGATTAAATGAGCGAGAAATCGCCGTGTTAGCGGTCAACAGCTATCGTTTACCCGGTGTTGTGGTGGAGGCTGAGCTAGTACGCCACTACCCTTTTAATGCGTCAATGGCTCATGTGCTGGGGTATGTTGGGCGTATTAATGAAAAGGAGCTTAAACGTATTGATCCAGTCAATTACAGCGCCACTAACAATATTGGTAAGTTAGGCATAGAGAAATTTTATGAAGCACAGCTACATGGTGAGGCTGGTTTTCAAAAGATTGAGGTTACAGCGCGCGGACGGGTGTTGCGTATTTTAGAGCGCGAGGACCCGATACCCGGTGCAGATATAACGCTGTCGCTAGATAGCGCGTTGCAGGAGGTGGCCGTACAGTCACTGGGTGACAGACGCGGTGCGGTGGTTGCTATTGATACTAAAACGGGTGGTATTTTAGCGTTGGTTAGTCAGCCGAGCTTCGACCCTAATCTTTTTGTGACGGGTATTGATACAAAAAGTTATGGAGCGCTGCGTGATTCCTCAGACTTGCCGTTGTTTAATCGAGCGTTGCGGGGGCAATATCCGCCAGGTTCGACAGTAAAGCCTTTTATTGCCTTAGCGGGGTTGGAACTAGGACTGGTTGATTGGCATCACACTATTAATGATCCTGGCTGGTACCAGATAAATGAAGGGGGTCGTTTTTATCGCGATTGGAAGAAACATGGGCATGGAAAAGTGGATATGGCGTGGTCGATAGCCCAATCCTGCGATACTTTTTTTTATGAGTTAGCGCATAAAATGAATGTCGATGAATTACATGATTTTCTGTGGCAGTTTGGCTTTGGCCGGCGTATGAGTCTTGACTTGGGTGAATCGGTGGCAGGTATTTTACCCTCCAGCGCTTGGAAAAAAGCGAAAAACGGAGAGCCTTGGTACACTGGCGATTCCCTTAATATAGGTATTGGTCAGGGCTATATGTTAGCGACGCCATTGCAGTTAGCGACGGCAACTGCGGTGTTGGCTAATCGTGGTCGTTGGTTGCAGCCACGGTTATTAAAAAGCATGCGGTCGGATGAAGGGTCTTTTGATGCGCTACCGTCGGTCTTAGCAACCGTGGCGGCAGCGCAGAAAGTGACATTAAAGGATGAAGGTAACTGGGGGAAAATGGCCGAAGTGATGGAAAGTGTTGTGCATAGTCACCTAGGCACGGCGCGCGGTATTGCTAAAGGCATTAGTTACCGTATTGCCGGTAAAACCGGTACAGCGCAGGTGGTCGGTATCAAGCAAAATGAAGAATATGATGTCACCAAAGTTGCTGAGCGTAATCAGGATCACGGCTTATTTGTGGCCTTTGCTCCCGCAGATGAGCCGCGCATAGCCATAGCGGTTATTGTTGAGAATGGGGGTGGCGGTAGTGCTTCTGCCGCACCGGTTGCTCGTAAAGTAATGGATGCCTATTTGTTACCAGCGCTGGCCCTAACCAGAGAGCAAAGGCCGATAGCTCATGAGTAACGATTTTCTGCGTCGGCTTCCGCGTGCTTCGCATGCCTTTCAAATGCACTCTACTTTATTGGGGCGGTTACATATTGATGCCGTGTTGCTATTGCTGCTGTTGCTGCTCTGTAGTGTTGGTTTGGCAGTGCTTTATAGTGCCAGCGATCAAAGCATGGCTACTGTACAACGCCAGGCAATGCGGTTTGGTATTGCTCTTGGCGTGATGTTTGTCTTTGCACAAATCCCTCCTCATCATTATAAGCGCTGGTCTCCTTGGCTATATGCTATGGGGTTGTTAATGTTGCTTGGTGTACTGTTTATGGGTGTGGGCGCGAAGGGCGCGCAGCGGTGGTTAGAAATTCCTGGGTTGCCACGTTTTCAGCCCTCGGAAATAATGAAAATTGCTGTGCCAATGGCTCTGGCGGCTTATTTTGCTGACCGTTACTTACCGCCTAGAGTTAAGCATGTATTTTGTGGGCTGTTATTTATTGCTATTCCGACCCTGCTGATTGCCAAGCAACCGGATTTAGGTACCTCCTTATTAATTTGTGCTTCGGGTTTGTTTGTTTTGTTATTTTCAGGGATTCGCTGGCGCTTTATTTTTGGTTTTGGTGCACTATTTACAGCGTGTTTGCCGCTGTTATGGATGATAATGAAGGATTACCAGAAGCAGCGGGTAATGACGTTTTTGAATCCAGAAAGTGATCTGCATGGTGCGGGCTGGAATATTGTTCAATCGAAGATTGCTATTGGCTCGGGTGGGCTTAATGGCAAAGGTTGGCTGCACAGTACTCAATCGCAGCTAGATTTTTTACCCGAAAGTCATACTGACTTTATTATTGCCGTATTCGCTGAAGAGTTTGGTTTTGTCGGTGTGTTAGCACTGTTGTTATTATACCTATTGATAGTAACGCGCTGTTTGTTTATTGCTGCGCGCGCCGATGAGACTTATGCTCGTCTTTTAGCGGGTAGCCTGACGTTGACTTTTTTCTTTTACTTTTTTGTCAATATTGGCATGGTAACAGGGCTTTTGCCGGTAGTGGGTCTGCCATTGCCGCTGATAAGTTATGGTGGTACTTCTATTGTGACGTTGTTTGTTGGCTTCGGTATGTTGATGTCGATTCAGACACATAAAAAAGTATTACCTCAATAGATGATTTTACAGTGAGTGGACGCGAGAGCAGAGAATGATGAGAGTTAATAGATTAGTTGCAAATGTCATAGTATCAATGGCAATGCTGTTTTCCTTTAATAGCTTGGCTAGTGCCACCAGTTATGAAAGCCATTCTGACGCCTTGGCATTGATTGATGAAATGGTCACTGAATATGCCTTTGATCGGCAAATGCTGTTATCTGTTTTCGCCCAGGCACGTTACAAAAAAAGTATTGTTCAGTTGATGGATGCGCCTGCTGAAGGCAAGCTCTGGAAAGAGTACCGACCTATTTTTGTGACCACAAAACGTACCCGTGGCGGCAAGGACTTCATGGCGACACACCGTGCAACGTTATTGCGTGCGGAACAGAAATTTGGTGTGCCAGCTGAAATTATTGTTGCCATTATTGGTGTGGAAACGCGTTACGGAAAACAGACAGGATCAACTCGAGTGATTGATGCCCTTGCCACGCTGGCCTTTGATTATCCGCGGCGCAGTGTTTTTTTTCGTAAGGAGCTTAAAGCCTATCTTTTATTGACTCGGCAGGAGCAAATGGACCCGCTAAGCCTTAAAGGGTCCTATGCTGGCGCCATGGGCTATGGGCAGTTTATGCCGAGTAGTTTTCTTGAATATGCGATTGATTTTGACGGTGATGGACGTAGGGATATTTGGCATAATCCGGTTGATGCCATCGGCAGTGTAGCAAATTATTTCTCCCGCCACGGTTGGAAAACCAATGAGCCGGTGGTCAGTCGCGCGGGCTTTACTGGTGACAGTGAAAAGATTGTTTGGGTAAAAGGGCGTAGAGGCTTGAAACCGCAAGTTCAGCTTGCTGATTTGCTTGCCAGTGGCTTACAGCCTCATGCTCAATTAACCCCCCAGCAACCAGCGACAGCGATGCGTATGGCTGGTCAAGAGGGTCAGGAATATTGGGTCGGGTTGCATAATTTTTATGTCATCACACGTTACAACCACAGTGCGTTGTATGCGATGTCAGTTTATCAGTTGAGTCAAAAAATAGCCCAGTAGGCTGGATTTTATGTTATTTAAAGAAAGGCTTCAGCCAGCTATTACCGTCATTAGTTTGTTGCTCGGTGTGCTATTGACCGCCTGTGCTAGTAACCCGCCATCTCGTTATCAGCAAACAGAGGACTCTGGGCCTCGTGGCCATTACGATGTGAGTTCGGTTGCTGATGCGACGCCTAAAATTGAGCCTCGCAGTCGAGGGGGTAATAAAAGCCCCTACAGTATCCCCGGATCTAAGGAGCAGTATTGGGTTATGGATAGCGCTCTGGGCTATAAAGCAACCGGGCTTGCTTCCTGGTATGGCGCCAAATTTCATGGCCATCTTACCTCGAACGGTGAGATTTATAGTATGTTTGGTATGACGGCTGCTCATAAAAGCTTACCGATACCCACCTATGTGAAAGTGACAAATTTGAATAACGGGCGTCACGTTATTGTCCGGGTCAATGATCGCGGTCCGTTTCATGGCGAACGCCTAATTGATCTTTCTTACGCTGCCGCGGTTAAGTTGGGTTATGCCAAGCAGGGTACGGCATTAGTACGAATTGAAGCGATTGACCCAGTGGCATGGAATCGCTCAAAGCCTGCTGTGATGCCTGTGGTCACTGTTGCCCCTGGGCAAGAACTATTTTTGCAGGTGGGTGCTTTTGTTGATATTAATTCAGCCCTGCGCCTTAAACAGCGCTTGCAAGTCCTAACGGATGTGTCGGTAGTGGTGGCTCTAGATCAGCGGCACACACCTGCGTTGCATAAAGTACATGCTGGGCCGCTTAGCAATATGAGTAGCGCGCAGCAGCTACGAGAACTTATTAGCAATAATGGTTTAGGCTTGGCGCTGGTATTAGCGCTACCTAAATTGCCGCTATAGCCCTATTTCTAGAGACCTTAAATTAAATTTAACGTTGAGCAATATTTATTATGATGAAATTAAGACACTTCCCGGTAGCAGTGCTCCTATTATTAGTGGGACAGCTGGCATTGGCGGCTAATCCATTGATTCCTGTGCCGCCGCAAATTGCCGGTAAAGGGTTTTTGCTGATTGATGCTGACAGTGGTGAGGTGTTGGCATCTGAAAATGCAGATCAAGTTTTACCGCCCGCCAGTTTAACTAAAATGATGACCAGCTATATTGCCGCCCATGAGTTAGACAAAGGCAACATTGCTATAGATGAGATGGCACCCGTTAGCATCAAAGCCTGGAAAACTCTGGGCTCAAGGATGTTTATTAAAGAAGGCACTGCCGTAAAAATTGAGGATTTGTTGCGAGGTATTATCATTCAGTCGGGTAATGATGCCAGTGTTGCCATGGCCGAATTCATTGCTGGTAGTGAAGACGCCTTTGCTGATTTAATGAATCAACATGCGGCTTTACTTGGCATGAACAGTACAAATTTTGCCAACGCCACCGGTCTACCAGCGCCACACCACTACACGACAGCAGCAGATTTAGCCACGTTAGCGCGCGCTATCATCACTGATCACCCGCAATACTATGGCATGTATTCGGAGCGATCTTTTACCTATAACAATATTCGCCAGTCCAATCGTAATAAACTGTTATGGCGAGACAAAAGTGTCGATGGCCTTAAAACGGGGCATACCGAGGAGGCGGGTTATTGTTTGGTGGCTTCTGCAGAGCGTAATGGTATGCGGTTAATTGCCGTGATGCTGGGCACCAAGAGCGAACAAGCACGCGCCACTGAAACGCAAAAGCTGCTGACCTATGGTTTTCGTTATTACGAAACGCGTAAACTTTACAGCGCCGGTCAAACATTGGATGCAGCAAAAGTTTGGGGAGGCGTGGATGACAAGGTGAATTTGGGTTTGGCTGAGGATGTTTATATTACCGTCCCACGCGGACAATACGGCAATTTACAGGCCAGCATGAAGGTTGATGAATACCTTGTTGCGGGCGTACAAACTGGTGCCGAATACGGTAAAATACAAGTAAAGTTGCAGGAGCAAATAGTACTTAATGCACCGCTGGTAGCACTGGAGACTGTGCAACCCGGCGGGTTTTTTAAACGCTTGTGGGATCAGCTAGTGTTGTTCTTTGTTAAGTTGGTCAGCTGAGGGTTTAGGGCGCCTCTATTAATTGAAATTGTTCCAGGCTTACAGGGTGTTTATGTTTATAAACGACCGATTGAGTATTTTTTTAACACGGCTAGAAGATAAAATGAGACCTCAGCATAACTCAATCGCCGAGACGAAATGGCTAAAAAGACCTTACTTTTCGTTGGAAAACTTGGCAATAGCTAGCTATTACCTGCATTTCCCGCCTCAATTAAGTCCTTTTTCCCTCATTTCTCTTTCGTCGCTGAATTATGCTGAGGTCTCAAAATAACAATCGTGCAAAGGTCTCTATCTAGCAGTGGTTCCTTAAATAGTGTGAGCAGACTCTGATGTCAGTGTATCTAAATGGCGCTTTTATGCCGGTTGAAGAAGCCCAGATATCGGTGCTGGATCGTGGATTTCTATTCGGTGATGGTGTTTATGAGGTGATTCCCGTTTATGGCGGGCATGCGCTCCGCCTTGATGAACATCTGCAACGTTTGCAGCGTAGCCTTGAGGCGATTCAGCTTGTCGTGAGCGAACCGTGGGATGAGCTGATTGCGGCGCTGATTAAGTCCAATGGTGGTGGCGACTTATCGGTGTACTTGCAGATTACCAGAGGCGTTGCTTTAAAGCGTGATCATGCCTTTCCGAAAGCCAGCCAGCCGACTGTTTTTATGATGACAACGCCATTCACACCGGTTGGCGAACTATCGCAGGTACAGGCTATCAAAGCGGTCACGGTCGCTGATAATCGTTGGCTACAATGTTTTATTAAATCTATTTGTTTGCAGCCTAATGTGTTGCTTAAACAGCAAGCGATTGACAGCGGTGCTCAGGATGCAATTCTTGTTCGTGATGGCGTTGTGACGGAAGCTGCCGCAGCCAATGTGTTTGTGGTCAAGGAAGGGGTGGTGTATACCGCCCCAAGAGATCATCTAATTTTGGGTGGCATTACCCGTGATTTGGTTATCGAGCTGGTTCAGGCTGCCGGTATTGAGTGTTATGAGGAAGCCCCCCCTGTTGCGTTGCTAGAGACCGCAGATGAAATTTGGATTACCAGCTCAACCCGCGAAATAGTACCCGTTACCGAACTGGATGACAGGCCAGTAGGTAGTGGAGCTATAGGCCCTGTCTGGCATATTGCTATGAGCCAGTATCAGGCCTATAAACAACAGTTTCTTAATAGGCCTTAATATGGATCAAAAACAACAAGACGCCCCTAAAATTGAATTCCCTTGCCTGTATCCAATTAAAGTTATTGGCCCTGCGGCACCGGATTATCAACAGATGGTCATTGATATTATTCACAAGCACGCGGCTGATTTTTCACCGGACACGGTAGAGCTTAAGCCAAGTCGTAATGGTAATTATTACTCGGTGCGTTTTACTATTATGGCGACGGGGGTTGAACAGCTCGATGCAATTTTTGCAGAGCTTAAGGCAACAGGCCGCGTTACTATGGTTATTTAGAGAACGGTTATTTAGAGAATGGTTATTTAAGGAGTCGCTGACTATCTTTGTTATTTATGCGCGCAGTTGATGTTGTAATGAATACCGATATCAGCAACGCTGTGGTGGTAAGGCAACTGGGAATGCAGCCCTATGATCAGGTGTGGCGGCAAATGCAAGCCTTTACCGATGAGCGCACGGTAGGTACCGCCGATGAAATATGGGTGTTGCAACATCCCCCTGTTTTTACGCTGGGTCAAGCAGGAAAAACAGAGCACCTATTGGCGCCGGGTGATATACCGGTTATCAAAAGTGATCGCGGCGGACAAGTTACCTATCACGGTCCAGGGCAAGTTATCGTTTATTTGATGGTTGATTTGAATCGTCGTGGATTGGGTGTGAGAAGGCTGGTTACTGAGCTTGAACAGGCCCTGATAGAATTGTTGGCGAGCCTTGGTATTGTTGGGCACAGACGTGATAAAGCGCCAGGGATTTATGTCAATGATAAGAAAATTGCCTCACTAGGGCTGCGGGTTCGCAATAGGTGTACTTTTCATGGATTGAGTCTCAATGTAGCGATGGATTTGGCACCTTTCTCGCGTATTAATGTGTGTGGCTATCAAGGTTTGCAGGTAACCCAGCTCAGTGACTTGTTAGCCAGCATAGACCAGCAGCAAATTAGCACATTATTGATCGAACAGCTAAAGGTTCACTTGGGGTATATTCACTGTGAGACCTCAGAATAACGTAACGAGCGAAACAACGAATGGCGGAAATTGACGAATTAACAACACCAGCCGTAACGAATGTCAAACAGCGCGCTCGGGCCGAGCAGGGCGTAAAACTTCGTGGTGCGGAAAAGGTTGATCGTATCCCAGTTAAGGTCATTCCCACCGACAAACCGTTACGTAAGCCTAAGTGGATCAGGGTCGCTATGTCGGCTTCACCGCAAGTGGCTCATATCAAAAAGATACTGCGCAAAAAAAATTTAGCCTCGGTGTGTGAAGAGGCTGCTTGTCCTAATTTATCCGAATGTTTTAGCCACGGCACCGCGACCTTTATGATTATGGGGGAGATCTGTACCCGCCGGTGTCCTTTCTGTGATGTCGCACATGGTCGTCCCAACCCCTTGGATGTTGAAGAGCCAAGGCACTTAGCCGAGGCAATTGCTGAAATGGGACTGTCTTACGTCGTTATTACCTCGGTGGACCGGGATGACTTACGTGATGGTGGTGCGGGACATTTTGCCAATTGCATTAGTGAAGTTCGCCGCGCTGTCGAGGATATTAAAATCGAGGTATTGGTGCCTGATTTCCGTGGTCGAATGGAAACCGCTTTAGATGCGTTAGCTAAAGCGCCTGCCGATGTATTTAATCATAATCTCGAATCAGTGCCGCGCTTGTATCGTCAAATTCGTCCTGGCTCAGACTATCAGTGGTCACTGGATTTGTTGCGCCGCCACAAGCAGCGTCATCCAGAGGTGTTAACTAAATCCGGTCTTATGGTAGGGTTGGGTGAAACAGATGATGAAATTATCAAAGTGATGGAGGATCTGCGTGATCATAAGGTGGACATGATCACCATTGGACAATACCTGCAACCGAGTTTGGATCACCTGCCGGTAGCACGTTTTGTTCACCCAGATGAATTTGCAGAATATGCAAAAAAGGCACAACAGCTAGGCTTTAAAAGTGTCGCCAGTGGGCCATTAGTGCGATCCTCTTATCATGCGGACCGTCAACTACGAGGTGAAATAATTGCTTAATAGAGGTGCCCTTAACTTTTCTTTTTGTTGTCGAATGATTCAACTGTCTTTTAAATTAGTCTTTAAACGGATCGGCACTGTGCCGTAAAAAGTGCGCGATATAATGGTGTCTTAAGTAAGCTAGTTTTGAGAATTAACGTGGTAATGACAAGGAGTAGTATATGAAAATGAAAGCCTTAGCTTTTTCGTGCGTCGCAATGCTGGGCTTACCTGCTCTTGCACAGGCGCATGAAGAGGTTGATAACAGTGGCAAAGTCAGTTTATTTTTTGGCGGTGGCCAGTACTACCATACCGATAGAAGTGAAACGGGCGGTAAAGAAATTGGCCTTGGTTACATTGTCGACAAACACTGGGCTATTGAGGCGCTTTACTCAGATATTGGCGACACAGGTGCTGGTGCTGATGAGAGTATGTACCGTTTAGATGGCCTGTATCATTTTGATGCAAAGGGCCACTGGATACCTTATGTCGTAGGGGGTGTGGGTCGCTTAGCTATCGACAATGACGGTGCTGAAGATGACGACGCAACAATTTTTAATTTGGGTGCAGGCATCAAGTATGCGCTTTCAAATGCTTTATCTATTCGTGCAGATGTGCGCGCCGTTTATGGTGACGGTGATAATAACGATCATTTCGATGCGTTGGGTACGATTGGTTTCACCTATGTATTTGATGCTCAAGCGGCTGAGCAACCAGTGGTCGCCGCGAGTGAAGCTGTGTTTGAGCCGATACGTATTGAGTTAGACGTGCTGTTTGATACCAACCGGGACAATATTAAACCAGCCGCCATGATTGAAATTGAGCGCGTAGCGCAATTTATGCAGCAACATCAGGGTGTTGTCGCCGTTCTTGAAGGCCATACCGATAATGTGGGCACAGTAGCCTACAACCAAGATTTGTCACAGCGCCGCGCTGACGCTGTACGCAGTATATTGATTGCAGGTGGTATTGACGATCAGCGCATTACTGCAACGGGCTATGGCGAAGAAAATCCGCGTGCGACAAATGATACACCTCAAGGCCGTCAGATTAATCGTCGAGTTGAGGCGGTGTTGGATAGCGAAGCTAAATAGCGGTAAACAATAAGTCTTTAGCAGCTCATAAAGCAGGCGTGTGAGTATAAAAAGTTCTGTTGGAACTATCTGACAGGGCTTTTTTATTGACGGAGCGGTGTGTTTTTAAGGTTAAGTTTGAGTTTCTATGAGTCGTTTATCGGTAAATTAAGAGGCCCTATTGCTAGCGACCTAAATGAACGCCCGCTAACGTCAAGGTGATATCTTCCAATTGATCCCATATATTGCCCCGATGCATGCCCTTTGCCAGTTGGTCTGCATGGGCGATCTTTTGCAGCGCTAATGACAGCTGAGGAGCTGATAGGCGCGACAATGCTTTGCTGACAAGTGGTTGGCGATTGCGCCATACGCCCTGAGCCTGCATGGCTTGTTCAGCAGGGCGGCCCTGTTGCACCGCCTGCTTGATGAGTGATAATTGCCGTATTTCGCGGCCTAATACCCATGTTAATGAGAGTGGCTCAACCCCCTCATCGTGTAGCCCAGACAGCATTTTCACACATTCTTTGCTGTTGCCCTTGAGTGCAGCATCAACGAGGTTAAAGGCGCTATAGCGAGCGCTGTCGACGATGCTATCTTGGATTGTTTGTGCGCTAACCAAAGGATTGTCATCGGGCAAAAGTAGTTTGAGTTTTTCAATCTCTTGGCTGGCCGCTAATAGATTGCCGTCGACCAGTTCGGCAAGTAATGGCGCTGCCTGTTGATCTGGTTCCAGCCCGGCTTGACGCATACGGCGGCTAATCCAGTTGGGTAGTTGCTGTGACTCGATGGGCCAAATTTCAATGTGTACAGCCTTGCTAATAAGGCTTTTGTACCATTTACTATTTTTGGCGCTTTTGTCGAATTTGCCAGAGTTGATTAGCAGCAGGTTATTGTCCGATAGGGTTTGGACGTAATGCTGTAATGCTTTTGATCCTTCGGTGCCCGGTTTGCCATTGGCTATGCGCAACTCAATGAGTTTTTGCGCTGCAAATAGCGACAGTGCATTGCCAGCGGTTAATAACTCATCCCACTTAAAGCGACTGTCGACGGTTAAAATCTCATGCTCGTTGAACTGCGCGGCTTTTGCCGCTGCCCGAATCAGTTGGCAAGCCTCCTGGGCTTGTAGCGGCTCATCTCCGGAGACGATATAGATTGCTTTTAGGCCCTGTTGGAGATGTGACTCCAATTGCTCAAGGCGTACATTCATTATTCGGCGAGGGTCGCTGAGGGGGCTATAGTAGCGGGTGTAATCGCTCGGTAACGGCGAATTAATTGTTGTATCAGTTCCCGATGCATCTCTTTACGCAGTAAACTTTCTTCTTCAAAAGCGCTGGCTGCATTCTCTCTGTTGAACAGGTGTATTTTGTCCGTGCTAAGCCGTGTTGGTGAAATAAGTGTTTTACCTGCTGGATCGCGTACAGAGAAAGTTAACTCAGATATTAGCGTGTATTCTGCTACCCGGGCAGTATCGGTGGTGCTAAGTATACGTTTCTTGTTATTGGGTGTTGATACTATAAGCTGGTAATTTACCTCACTGGCTGCGTTGGCTAATGTGACATCTATCGCTTTCAGTGCGCCGCGCAAATCTCGGGCAAAGGAATTGTTGTCTGATTTGACTTGCAGATACACGGACTGTAACTGCACAGGTAATGGCTCAGAACCACGCAGGTGCCAGCCGCAGCCCGGTAGTATTAAAATCGCTACTAGAGCTATCGAGGTGACAAATTTTGCTTTTACAGCGCCCATCGAGATTATCCTCCCACCACAATATTAATTAGTTTACCGGGCACTACAATCACCTTGCGTACGGTTTTATCTTCAATGAAACGTAACACATTTTCTTCAGTCAGGGCGATTTTTTCGATCTGCTCTTTATCGGCCTCTGCGTCGACCGCTACGCGAGCGCGCACCTTGCCGTTAACCTGCACCACCATTTCGATGGTGGATTGTTTTAAGGCTGATTCGTCAGCAGTCGGCCAAGGCTGGTCAATAATAGCGTTATCATGCCCCAGTCGTTGCCACAGGGCATGGCTGATGTGCGGCACGATAGGGGCCAATAGCTGAGTGGCTGTTGCCAGCGCCTCGCGTTCAACGGCTAAACCTAATGGCGTTGAACGGTCCGCCAATTTCCCCACCTCGTTAAGCAGTTCCATCACTGCCGCGATCGCCGTATTAAAGGTTTGCCGGCGACCATAATCATCGCTAACTTTGACAATAGTGGCGTGCGTTTTGCGGCGAAGATCTGCTTGGCTGCCTTCAATTTTGGCGCTGTTAAGCTCGCCTGGTGTGCCGGCAGCAAGATGAGTATTAACCGCTTTCCAAAGCCGTTTCAGAAAACGGTTGCCGCCCTCTACGCCGCTGTCTGACCATTCCAACGATTGCTCTGGTGGTGCGGCGAACATAGTAAAAAGGCGCACAGTATCTGCACCGTACAGGTCGATCAGCGCCTGTGGGTCAACGGTATTGCCCTTGGATTTTGACATTTTGGTGCCGTCTTTTAACACCATACCTTGGCACAATAGTTTTTCGAAGGGCTCATCACTCGTGATCAGGCCCTCATCACGCATCAACTTATGGAAGAAGCGTGCGTACAATAGGTGCAAAATGGCATGTTCGATACCACCGACATATTGGTCAACCGGTAGCCAGTAGTTGGCTGCGTCGGAGTCGAGCATACCGTCCTGATAGTTAGGGCTGCAGAAACGAGCGTAGTACCAAGACGACTCCATAAAAGTGTCAAAGGTATCGGTTTCGCGTTCAACAGCTTGCCCATTGTGCTCAGTTTTACACCACTCAGGGTCAGCTTTGATTGGTGAATGTACGCCGTCCATGATCACGTCTTCGGGCAATAGTGCCGGGAGTCGGTCTGCCGGTATGGCTATCTCACCGCCGTCTTTTACGTTAAATATAGGGATCGGTGATCCCCAATAACGCTGGCGAGATACGCCCCAATCGCGCAGGCGGTAATTGACCGTTTTTCGGCCTTTGCCGAGGCTATCAAGTTTGTCAGCAATAGCATCGAAGGCGTCAGCAGAGCTTAGGCCGTCGAATTCACCGGAGTTAATTAGTACGCCTTTTTCGGTAAAGGCGCACTCATTGAGATCGCAGCTTTGTTCATTAGCAGCTGGCGCAATGGCTTGCTCAATTGGCAGCCCATATTGGCGAGCGAACTCCCAATCACGTTGGTCATGTGCCGGTACAGCCATCACTGCGCCGGAGCCATAACCCATCAATACAAAATTGGCTGCATAAACGGGGACTTCACGACCGCTCAATGGGTGAATTGCTCGATAACCGGTATCAATGCCCTTTTTTTCCAGGGTTGCCATATCAGACTCGGCAACGGAATTGCCTTTGCATTCCTCAATAAACGTGGCTAATGCCGGATTGTTTTTAGCCGCTGCCAGCGCTATCGGGTGTTCAGCCGCAACGCCAACATAGGTTACGCCCATCAGTGTATCGGGGCGCGTGGTATAGATATCAACGTGGTCTGGCAGGTCAGCAACTGGCGTTGCCAGCTGGAAAGTCATTTCCACACCTTCTGAGCGTCCAATCCAGTTGCGCTGCATGGTCCGTACTTGCTCAGGCCAGCCTGGCAGATTATCTAAACCGTCGAGTAGTTCCTCGGCATAGTCGGTAATTTTAATAAACCACTGGGGGATTTCCTTGCGTTCTACGGTGGTATCGCAGCGCCAGCAGCAGCCATTAATCACCTGTTCGTTGGCCAGTACCGTCATATCTTTAGGGCACCAGTTAACGGCAGAGATTTTTTTGTACACCATGCCTTTTTCGTAAAGGCGGGTGAAGAACCACTGTTCCCAGCGATAGTAGTCGGGTTGGCAGGTGGCCAGTTCACGGTTCCAATCGTAGGCGAAGCCTAGCTCTTTAAGCTGCGCTTTCATGTGTTCAATATTGGAGTAGGTCCACTTTGCAGGCGCGGTATTGTTTTTAATGGCAGCGTTTTCAGCAGGCAGCCCAAAGGCATCCCAGCCCATTGGCTGCATAACGTTTTTGCCTAGCATACGCTGGTAGCGGGCTATAACATCGGCCAATGTATAATTGCGCACGTGTCCCATATGCAGTTTACCGCTGGGGTAGGGGAACATGGCGAGGCAATAATATTTCTCCCTGTGCGGATCGGGATGAACTTCAAAACTTTTATTTTCATCCCAGAAGGCGCGTGCGGCCTGCTCGATGTGATGCGGTTGATAGCGCTCGTCCATTATTAAAACTGTACCTGAAAAAAGGAAAGGCCTAGGATACTATAATGAGACTCTGTGATTAAGAGATGGAAGTACTTTTCCACTGTTAATTAATAGCGAGCAGTCAAAGCGAGGTGGCATATGAGTGAACATCACGAAAAGGCCTATCAACGTATCATCCATCGTGTTGAAAAATACATGGTCAATGCTGAGGGGATAACGCGTGAAGAATTACAGCGCGGTGTTGATCAAGCGATTGAATTTGAAAAAGACATTGAAGAGCTCACGCGACAGGAAATAAGCCTGCTGGGGGTTTATCTCAGCCGTGACTTAAACAATCTCAATCGTTTTATGACACAAACCGGCAAAGGGTTAACAGCTTGGCTTAAATTTGATCTGGAACTGTTGGAGCACACACTGCTTAATATGCTGAGGCAGGTGGCCGATAAATCGGTCGTTGACCCCTGTCAGTTAACACAGGTAACGGCTGACGACGGCGAAGCGCTTTATGTGAGCGCTGAATACGTGTTAGTTGGTACCTTTATGTGCAGCAATTGTGATACCGAGCAGGAATTTGTTAAGCCGGGCTTTTTGATGGACTGCCAGCACTGTGGAGGGGATCAGTTTCAGCGCACTAATGACTAGGTAGTCCTGCAAAAGTATTATTCCCGGCAGAGATGAAATATCCCCCCATTAGGTCGGTATCCGCCCCCGCAATTCTGCTAGAATGTCCGCCTGTCTTAATTACCACGATTTAATCATTGTCATTTTATCTCGTCACCTGCTTCGTGCAGAGGTCTCTTTATAAAGGTTTTTCTATGAGTCATCAGCAACCATGTATCGGTTTTATTGGTTTAGGTTTAATGGGATCGCCCATGACATCCTGTTTATTAGCGGCTGGTTATACCGTCAATGTCTGGAATCGCAGTGTCGAAAAATTGGCTGCTGTTGTCGCTAAAGGTGCGCACGCAAAGGCATCTATAGCTGAGGTGGTACAGGCATCGGATATCGTCATGACCTGCGTAACTGATACCGATGCCGTCGCCGCCGTGGTATTTGGTGATGGTGGTGTGGCAGAACACGGCAGTGCCGATAAAATACTGGTTGATTTTTCCAGCATCGAACCCGATGCAACACGTCTTTTTGCTGAAAAACTGCGTGTGCAGTGTGGCATGGAATGGGTAGATACTCCCGTGTCAGGAGGGGTTGCTGGTGCAACAGCAGGTACGCTGGTGATTATGGCTGGTGGTGATGAAAAAACGATTGATGGGCTGCGGCCAGTGCTGGCATCTTTGTCGGCGCGCGTGACTCGCATGGGTTCGGTTGGTAGCGGGCAGGTGACTAAAGTCTGCAATCAGATGATTGTTAGCTGTAATGTCATGGTGATGGCTGAAGTGCTCGCTTTGGCAAAAAAGAATGGTGTTGATGCAACGCTTATTCCTGCTGCATTAAAGGGCGGTTTTGCAGATTCAACACCGTTGCAAATCACCGGTTCGCGTATGGCAGAGGAAGATTTCGACGCCGTAACCTGGCGTGTAAAGACCCTTTTGAAGGATTTGGACATGGGTGTTGGTTTGTCAAAAAGCCGCTGTTCGGCGACACCAATGACAGGGCTTGCCGCGCAGCTTATGCGCCAGCATGGGTGTCAGGGTAATCTCGATAATGACCCCTGCACAGTCATCAAAATGTATTCTTCTGAGAAATCCTCCGACACATAGAGCGGTGTAATTTAAATGATTGGTCTTAACGAAGTCAGCCTTCAGCGTGGCCACAAGCCACTGTTGGAAAAGGCGGATCTGCTGATACATGCCGGCCAGCGAGTGGGTGTTATTGGTGCTAATGGCACTGGTAAATCCAGTCTTTTCCAGCTCTTTCTTGGTCACCTACAGGTTGATCATGGTGATATTGTGCTGCCCAAACAGTTGCGCGTTTCCCATATGGCGCAGGAAGTTGCCCACAGTGATCGCTGCGCACTGGATTATGTGCTTGATGGTGACACCGAACTGCGCGCAACCGAAGCCGTGATTGAGGCCGCCCATGCTAATGAAAACAATACCGCCTTGGCGCACGGCTTCGATAAACTCGATGCGATTGATGCGCATACCGCACCAAGCCGCGCACAGCAGTTGCTCAATGGTTTGGGTTTTGGTCCCGCGGACTATCAGCGCGCCGTTAGCGAATTTTCTGGTGGTTGGCGTATTCGCTTAAATTTGGCGCAGGCGCTGATGTGCCCTGCTGATTTAATGCTGCTCGATGAGCCAACCAACCACCTCGATTTAGATGCCACCGTTTGGTTGGAGCAATGGCTGCTGCGCTATCAAGGGACGTTGCTACTCATTTCACATGACCGCGACTTTCTGGATGCCGTTGCTACGCACGTGGCACGCCTGCATAACCACCAAATTAACTACTATAAAGGCAACTACTCGGCCTATGAGCGCCAACATGCCGAACGTATGGCACAGCAACAGGCTAATTACGAGAAGCAGCAGGCCGAACGCGCCCACCTGCAAAAATATGTAGACCGTTTTAAAGCCCAGGCGACCAAAGCCAAGCAAGCCCAGAGTCGAATTAAGGCCTTGGCCCGTATGGATGATATTGCGCCAGCGCATATCGACTCACCCTTTCACTTTGTTTTTAGCCAACCCCCTAAGCCCTCCAGTCCTTTGCTGTACCTTGAAAAGGCCAGTTTAGGCTATCCTGATAAAGAAATCCTTAGTGCTGTGGGCCTCAGCATTACACCCGGTAGTCGCATAGGTTTGTTGGGTCCTAACGGAGCGGGCAAGTCGACCTTGATCAAAACCTTGGTTGGTGATCTTGCACTGAGAAATGAGTGCAGCGGTGGTGTGCGCCATGCCGGGGACAACCTACAGGTAGGTTATTTTGCCCAGCATCAACTAGAGGCGCTAGACTTAAGTGCTAGTCCAGTGACCCATATTCAACGTATGTCGCCCACGGCCAGTGAGCAGACTATTCGTAACTTTCTGGGTGGTTTTAATTTCCATGGTGATGTTGCCACCGGCTCACCGGAAAACTTTTCCGGTGGTGAAAAGGCACGTCTGGCGCTGGCCATTGTGGTGTGGGAAAAGCCCAATTTATTGATTATGGATGAACCCACCAACCACCTTGATCTGGAAATGTGTCATGCACTGACCATGGCGTTACAAAGTTTTTCTGGTGCCATGATTTTGGTGTCGCACGACCGCCATTTACTGCGTAATAGTGTGGATGAGTTTTTGCTGGTGGCCGACGGCAAAGTGCAACCCTTTGATGGTGATTTGGATGAATACCAGCAGTGGCTGCTTAAAAATAAACAAGGTAATGCTGTGCATAAAGAGTTGTCTAGTGCTGACGGCTCCAAAGTGGACCGTAAAGAACAGCGTCGCCAGGCTGCGGAACAGCGTAAACAGTTTCAACCGCTAAAAAAGCAGATCGCCAAAATAGAAGTGGTTATGGAAAACAATGCGGCAGAGCTGGCCAGTATTGGAGAAAAGCTACTCGACACGTCGCTTTATGATGTGGCTAATAAGGATGAACTACAAAAAATCATGCGTCGCCAAGGTGAGCTTAAGCAGCATAATGAAGCGCTTGAAGAGGAGTGGATGGAATTGCATGATGTGTTAGAGACTTTACAAGAGGCATGATAGCCCATCTGGCGTAACGTTAAAAAGTCAGTGTCGCTGGCCGCCGGTCAACGCCCGGGGTGACAGACGGAGTGTCCGGTAATTGTCATGCTGAGGCCTGATCGTATTGTCAGCAACTTCTTCAGGCGACCTGATTTGTCTCGCAGGCGCTGAATCCGGACAATCTGAGGCAACTTTAAGTGGTTTCGTGTACAATCTGTCGCCTGTTAATTTACCGTGTATCTCATGAAACCAGTTACCTCTCTTTATGCCTATCCTAAGTATTGGGCCGAGTGTTATGGCACTTCGCCATTTCTCCCTATGTCTCGCGCCGAAATGGATCAGTTGGGTTGGGATAGCTGTGACATTATTATTGTCACTGGCGATGCCTATGTAGACCACCCCAGCTTTGGTATGGCAGTTATTGGTCGTGCCTTAGAGGCGCAGGGCTATCGTGTCGGAATTATTGCGCAACCAGATTGGCGCAGTAAAGATGCATTTATGGAACTGGGCGAGCCAAACCTGTTTTTTGGGGTGGCCTCTGGCAACATGGATTCTATGATTAACCGTTATACAGCGGATCGTCGTTTGCGCCATGATGATGCCTATACGCCAGGTAATGTTGGTGGTAAACGCCCCGATCGCGCGGTGACGGTGTATTCGCAGCGCTGTAAAGAAGCCTATAAAAATGTGCCTATCGTGATTGGTGGCATTGAAGCCAGCCTACGTCGTTTGGCGCACTATGACTACTGGGATGACGAAGTACGTCGCTCGGTATTGCATGACGCAACTGCGGATATGCTGGTGTATGGCAATGCGGAACGTGCCATTTGTGAAATTGCCAATCGTATGTCTCTAGGCACCCCGTTGGCCGAAATGATTGATATTCGTGGCACCGCTTTTTTCCGAGACAAACTACCGCAAGATTGGCAAGAAATTGATTCCACCCGAGTCGATGTGCCGGGTAAAGTGGATAAGCACCTGAGCCCATATCAAGAGATTCCCTCTTTAGACAGCAAGGCCAAAACGCAAAGCTGCGCTAAAAATAATACACAGACAACGGCTGGTTATGATGCTGAAGCCGATTCAGAGTCAGATGCCGACTTTGAGGGCGCGCAAATTATTAATATCATGCCCTCCATGGCGGCGGTTAAAAGCGATCCGGCCAGCAGCTATATTCGTCTGCCTTCCTATGAGAAGGTGCGTAATGATCCCGTTCTGTACGCCCATGTATCGCGTATTTTTCATCGTGAGACCAATCCTGGTAATGCCCGCGCTCTGGTGCAAGCACATGGACAGCGTGATCTTTGGCTGAATCCCCCCCCGATTCCCTTGACCACTGAAGAGATGGATTGGGTCTTTGATTTTAATTATCAACGGGTACCGCACCCTTCCTATGGTGATGCGAAAATCCCCGCCTATGACATGATTCGTTTCTCGGTCAATATCATGCGCGGCTGTTTTGGTGGCTGTACCTTCTGCTCAATTACCGAACATGAAGGACGCATTATTCAAAGTCGCTCAGAGGATTCGATTTTACGTGAGATTGAAACCATGCGTGACAAGGTACCTGGGTTTACCGGAACAGTGTCTGATTTAGGTGGCCCAACGGCTAATATGTATCGCCTCAACTGCAAGGATAAGGCGATTGAAGAAAGCTGTCGTCGGCCATCCTGCGTATATCCAACCATTTGTAAGAATCTCGAAACTGACCATAAGCACACCACCCAGCTATATCGCAAAGCGCGTGATATCAAAGGCGTGAAACGGGTAGCCATTGCCTCAGGTCTACGTTATGACTTGGCGGTGGAAGACCCAGAATATGTTCGTGAACTGGTAACACACCATGTCGGTGGTTATCTGAAAATCGCACCTGAACATACAGAAGATGGCCCGCTCACCAAAATGATGAAGCCGGGCATGGGTACCTATGACCGCTTTAAACAAATGTTTGAGAAATTCTCTAAAGAAGCAGGCAAGGAACAATACTTAATTCCTTACTTTATTGCCGCTCACCCCGGCACCCGTGATGAAGATATGTTGAGCTTAGCCCTATGGCTGAAAGCCAATAAATTCCGGCTTGATCAAGTACAGAACTTCTACCCATCACCTATGGCCTCGGCTACGGCGATGTATCACAGTGAGCGCAATCCACTGAAAAAAGTGGACTATAAAAGTGAGCAGGTGACGACGCCAAAGACCAAACTGCAACGTCAGTTGCACAAGGCATTTCTACGCTATCACGACCCAGATAACTGGGATATGTTGCGTGTTGCACTAAAGAAAATGGGCCGTGCAGACCTGATTGGCAGTGGTAAGCATCAACTCGTACCTTATGAGCAGAAGGGTCGCCATGGTGCTGGTATACAGGGCACCAAATCGAAATTTAAAGGCCGCCGTGGTTTAACGCAGCATACTGGTTTGCCGCCGCGGCATCATGGCAAAAAGGCGGCCTCGCAAGTGTCTAAAAAGACATCCTCTAGAACGGATGCCAGTCAGGGGACGGGGAAACCGGTAACGAAGGCGCACCGTAAGCGCACGCCGACTAATAGAAAAGGCAGTTGAAAGACGTTCCTACCCTTTGTGCTTATATCAATGTGCGGGCAGTAGTTGTCCTGCAATAGCCGAAACGGCTTAGGCTAGCTGTTGGCTGACGAGACCTGCAAAACACGTATGCGGCGCTTATCAGAGGTCAGTACTTTAAATTTTAAACTGGCTATCTCGATACTTTCATTACGGCTTGGCAAGCGGCCAAAGTGTTTCATAACAATACCGCCGATAGTGTCAAATTCCTCTTCGCTGAAAGCGAGATTAAAATGTTCGTTAAACTCTTCAACAGGCGTGAGTGCATTGACGAGCGTTTGGCCGTTATCGATGGTGCGGATAAAGGCATCTTCTTCGTCGGTGTCGAACTCATCCTCAATTTCACCGACGATTTCTTCCAGCACATCTTCGATGGTGATGAGGCCGGAAATGCCACCGTACTCATCCACCACGACCGCCATGTGGTAACGATTGGTGCGAAATTCATTCAGTAACTGAGTGAGGCGTTTGCTCTCTGGGATTACAGTAGCAGCCCGCAACACATCTTTGACTTTGAACTTTGAAACGTTATTGCTCAGAATTAGAGGTAATAAATCCTTCGCCAATAAAATACCTATAATTTCGTCGGGATTGTCACCAATGACAGGAAAACGTGAGTGCCCCGATTCAATAATGAGTGGTAAAAAGGCTTCCGCACTGTCGGATTCTTTTACCACCGTCATCTGCAGGCGAGGGATCATGACATCACGCACATGTAAATCGGAGGTTTCGATAGCGCCTTCAATGATATTGAAAGCGATGTTATCAAGTAGGTGACTATCCTGCGCTAGCTTTAGGAATTCTTTGACGTCATCGGAATTCTTCGGCTCGCTACGAAAGGTGCGGGTAAGTTTTTTAAACCAGGATTTATATGCCTGCCTGCTGGTCGAATGGTCGTCGCTCATAGGGGTTGCTTAGGGAGATAGGGGTTGGGAAAGGCCAGTGTTTGCAATAATTGCACTTCTAGATTCTCCATGTGTTCAGCATCTTCGTCATTCAGGTGATCATAGCCTAACAGATGCAGTACGCCATGCACCACCATATGAGCCCAGTGTGATTGCAGATCTTTATGCTGCTGTAATGCTTCGTTTTTAACGATCTGCGCGCAAATGACGATATCGCCCAGTAGTCTTTTGGCCTCTTCTTCAGGTAATCCTGGCGGAGCCTCAAAGGGGAATGATAAAACATTGGTGGGGCCGGATTTATGCCGGTAGGTTTCATTCAGTTCGCTGATAGTTTGTTCATTAACGACTTGAATGCTGATCTCAGGAAGGCGTGCATCACCCAGCTGATTGATCAGAACCTGTTTCACCCATTGTTCTATATGTGCTGCCGGTGGTACATCGTCGGCACCACTGACATTGTCAAAGGCGATGATTGCTGTGGCTAGATGCTCATTCATTTGGCTTTTTTTCAGCAGGTGGCAGGTTGTGAATCGGCGCATTGTTGTTCTGCTCGTCATGGCTGTCATAGGCCTCCACAATGCGCTGTACTAGCGTATGACGTACCACATCTTGGGCTTTGAAATAGGTGAAACCGATTTCCTTAATGCCGTCGAGTACCTGGATGGCGTGTACGAGTCCTGATAATTTGCCCTGTGGCAAATCGACTTGAGAAGCATCACCCGTGATGACAGCGTGTGAGCCAAAACCGATACGGGTTAAAAACATCTTCATTTGTTCTTTAGTGGTATTCTGGCTTTCATCAAGAATAATAAAGGCATCATTGAGTGTGCGACCACGCATATAGGCGAGCGGCGCGACTTCAATAACATTTTTTTCGATAAGACGGTCCACCGTCTCAAACCCCAGCATTTCATAGAGCGCATCATAAAGCGGGCGCAAATATGGATCGACTTTTTGTGCCATATCACCGGGTAAAAAACCTAGTTTTTCGCCGGCTTCCACGGCAGGTCTGACCAGTACGATTCGACGCACCTCGTCTTTTTCCAGTGCATTGACAGCGCACGCGACCGCCAAATAGGTTTTACCCGTGCCAGCGGGGCCGATACCAAAATTGACATCATTGCTATGAATATTAGCCACGTATCTTTTTTGATTCTCGCCGCGAGGTTTAATAACACTGCGTTTAGTGGTGATAACCCAATCTTTGCCACTGGCGGCGCTATCGCTAAAGTCGGGTGATTTAAGCATGTTGCCAGCGTGTCTGAAGGCGCCCGCGTTTTGAAGCACTAGGTGTACTTCATTGGGCGTCAGCATGGTCTTGTTGGTGGTGCTTTTGTAGAGATCCGTTAATACGCTGCTGGCGGTTGTCACGCTGTTGGAGTCACCGCGCAGTTGAAATTTACTGCCACGGTTATGGATTTCAATACCCAGTTGTTTCTCTATTAGCTTAATGTGTTCATCGAGTGAACCGCATAGGTTTGCAAGGCGCTGGTTGTCTTCCGGTTGAAGCGACAGGGTTTGGGTCGTGAGCTGCAAGTTAGTAGTCAAGGTGGTTTTAAACTCTCCGTGCAAAGATCTCTTGCTGTTCAATGATCTTAATTAATGTCTTTGTTAGGGACTTCAGCATAACGTATTGGTGAGCGCAGTAGTTATGCTGATTTCTCTGTTAAGTATAGTGCTTTAAGCAGCTGAATTCTTTTAAAAGGTTAGACCAGGAGTTGTCAGATGGCCGCGCATGGAATTGTTCAGTGCTTCGGTAATGGTAACATCGACAAACTTGCCCTTAAGATTCGCATTGAGGCCGTCAAAAATGACCACGCGATTACTTTCTGATCTGCCCTGCCACAGAGCCGGGTCTTTTTTTGATGGCCCGGTAACCAGTACTCGTTGTGCACTGCCAACCATGGCTTTGCTGATGGCCATGGCCTGTTGATTAATCCGCCTTTGTAAAATACTCAGGCGTTGCTTTTTTATTTCTTCAGGAGTGTCATCCTCAAGTTCTGCAGCTGGTGTACCAGGACGTGCGCTGTAGACGAAACTGAAGGACAGGTCGTAGCCAATGGTTTCGATTAGCTGCAGGGTATCGTTAAAGTCCTGCTCGGTCTCGCCAGGGAAGCCAATAATGAAATCTGAGGACATGTACAGGTTGGGGCGAATCTCACGTAAACGGCGAATTTTATCAATGTATTCTTCCACTTCGTGTCCGCGCTTCATGGCCGCCAGAATACGATTAGACCCACTTTGAACCGGTAGATGCAGATGGCTAACAAGTTCTGGTACGGTGCGATACACCTCAATCAAACTGTCGGAGAACTCTACTGGGTGTGAAGTGGTGAAACGAATGCGATCAATGCCATCGATCGCCGCCACATAGGTAATCAATTCAGCCAAATCAATGGGGTTGTTATCGTGAGATAAGCCTTGGTAGGCGTTAACGTTTTGGCCTAGCAGGTTGACTTCGCGTACCCCTTGGCTTGCCAAGTGTGCGACTTCGGCAATGACGTCATCAAAGGGACGGCTCACTTCTTCGCCGCGAGTGTAGGGTACAACGCAGAAAGTACAATACTTACTGCAACCCTCCATAATTGACACAAAGGCACTGACACCGTTGGCTTTGGGCTCTGGTAGGCGATCAAACTTCTCAATTTCTGGGAAAGAAATATCCACCACAGGAATATGATTTTGCTCTGACGTATCGATCATTTTTGGCAAGCGATGTAAAGTTTGCGGTCCAAAAATCATATCAACATACGGCGCACGGCTACGAATGGCCTCACCTTCCTGGCTGGCAACACAGCCCCCGACACCAATCATTAGGTCCGGCTTTTTATTCTTGAGTTTTCTCCACCGTCCTAGCTGATGGAATACTTTTTCCTGCGCTTTTTCACGAATAGAGCAGGTGTTTAGCAGTATCACATCAGCTTCTGTTTCGTCATTGGTGATTTCCATTGCATGGCTATCGCCCAGTAAATCGGCCATCCGCGATGAGTCGTATTCGTTCATCTGACAGCCGTGGGTTTTGATGAAAAGTTTTTTTGCCATGCCGGTTAACCAAAAGGTAATGCGTTTGAAAAATGGGCAGCTATTATAGCCGACTTCAGAGCCTGTTGACACTCTCTGCACAGTGCAGATTTTGGTGTGGTAAAAGTTTTTTGAGACTGCTAGGACTGTGAGTGTAGTTTAATTCCTACATAGGCTAGTTATGCTGAAGTCCCATTATGCTAGACTTCAGTATTCTCGCAAGTTTGGATAGTATTTTATGGCCAGCTCACCAATCTACAAAGTTATTTTCTTTAATCAAGATAAGGTTTACGAAGTCTTTGCACGGCAGATATTTCAAAGTGATCTGTATGGGTTTATTGAAATCGAGGAAATTGTGTTTGGTGAACGCAGTCAGTTGTTGGTGGATCCTAGTGAGGAAAAACTGAAGGCGGAATTTGATGCCGTGACGCGTTCTTACATCCCTATGCATTCCATTGTACGAATTGACGAAGTAGAAAAAGAAGGGGTTGCTAAAATCTCTAAACCAAGCAGCTCCAATGTTGCCAAAATGCCAGTGTCTCCCTTCAAACCTCGAGAAGTGTAGGCCTGCTGTTAGCCTAGCTTGGGCCAATAAAAATCATTTGCACGGCGTAGCAGATAATAGCAATTACTACTGCAATAACAATGGTGACGCTCAGTAGTGCAAAGGGGCGAAACTCGCGGCCATCGGTATGTTCACGAATGCCGGTTGGGTGTTTTAGCGGCACGGACGGTTCTTTTTGTTGTTGCTCGTTATTCATGCGGGCTTCTCAGTGAAAATCATAAATGACCGGTTGGATCGGTTTTTATGCAGGATAGGCGCAAAACAGTTTTCGTGCAAAGGAGACTACTTAAGGGTGCCTCTTTTTAATCTGTGGTGCAAAGCCGTTGGTGGGATTCTAGCTGTGCCAAAATGTCAGTGATTGCCAATCCAGAGGCGAGGCCTAATACCAAGATGACATACAATACATGTGGTTGTAAATCTTCATATAAAATTGCGCCAGCTTGAATCAAAGAGACTGTCGATGCATAGGGCGTTGATACATAAAGTGATGGCAGTGGTGTTAATAGGAACGTGAGTTCAGGGAATGACGCCATTGCTGCAAGAACCGCTTCGTTAGCGTTTTGACTAGGTGCTGTGCCGCTGTGGTATAGACTGATGATGACACAGCTACCGGCAGCCAGCGTCGCACAAAATTGTCTTAGCTGCATGCCTGGGTAGCAAATAAACTGATGTACTTTGCTATTCTTAATGGCCTTGTTATCAAGGTTTGTGTGCGCCAAAGACAGTGTTAAAGGCTGCGTGCAGCGGTGGCGAGTGCTGGTCTCGAATTGGCTTCCAGGTGTTTTAAATGTGCCGATTAACTGGTTGAAACAGGCTTTAAAGCCTAGCTCGTCAAACACCATAGGTTTGATATCTAACGCATCCATAACCTCTGTTTTACCTGCTTGATTGGTCCAGCTCAGATAAACGCCATGACTAACCTTTGGCTCAGTAATACAGCGCAATGCACCGAGCAAATTTTTTGTGACATCGGAATCAGGGTGATCGAGAGGAAAACAGGAGCCGGTTAAAACAATTTTCACCGGATGTTGCTTGAAGCATAGGGCGACTGCGGCAGCAGTATAAGCCATAGTATCAGTGCCGTGGGTAATCACTATTTTATCTGTCCCTGCCGCAAGGGTGTTTTTAATAGTTTGGATAAGGTCTAGCCAATCTGTAGGGCAGAGATCTTCAGAGTTTTTATTAAACGCGGGCTGTGTTGTTAGTGTAATTGCGTGTTGCTGGCACAGCTCCTGCACATGAGAACGGAGCTTTTGCTGCCCCTGTGAAACGTTAACAGAATCAGATTGAATAGATGAACCGATTGTGCCGCCGGTGGTGATAAGGGTAACGGATGAGCTAGCCACGTAGAAATCCTTTTGGTCTTTGCAGGATAGATGGCTTTTTATGAGACATCTTTATATTAACCTATAGCTTAGCAGGTTACCTGCCCGCAGGTCTCTGTTCGACTGTTATTGTTGAAGGGTTAGTGCGCGCTGAGCAGCCACCATGCTTGTTTTAATGAGCCATGGGGTATGATTAATGTTGGGCGACCTAGCGGACGAAAGGCCCGCTCATGACGCGCAAAGCG
>Ga0233427_10000834_pt1 | contig 36623 bp, 35 predicted proteins | sample SI_118_April2016_5_FD_179885 | JGI IMG/M metagenome (GOLD analysis project Ga0233427, IMG submission 179885) | Seawater microbial communities from Saanich Inlet, British Columbia, Canada - SI_118_April2016_100_MG | ecosystem: Environmental > Aquatic > Marine > Inlet | place: Canada: British...
AACTGCGAATCTATTTTTACACTAGGTTATGCATCTCACAAGGAAATAGACGAGATAAACATATTAAATGCAACCAAGCTTGCAATGAAAAGAGCGGTTAAGAAGCTGGATACAAGAAATGCTACTTTATTAATAGATGGTGATAAAAAGATAGGAACTGAATTTGAAGAAATCTGTGTAATAAAAGGTGATCAAAAATGCAAGTCTATTGCTTCAGCATCAATAATCGCAAAAATCACCAGAGATTTTATATTAGAAAAGATTTCTCAAATATATCCCTATTACAATCTCCAGAACAATAAAGGCTATGGCACCAAAGAACACATTGCCCTAATTAAGAAATTTGGCCCCAGCCCTTTCCATAGAACAACTTTTAAGATTAGATAAAATTGACATTAAAAGTTAATTATTTTACTTTTTTTTCATGGAACACAACTATGTTAAAGAGAACAAGTTCTTCTTTAAAATAGGTGAGCTTGTTGAAATAACCGGGATACCTAGTAATAAAATTCGATATTGGACTAAGAAATATAAAGAACTAGCTAATCAATTAAGAAGTAACAGTGGTACGAATCACAAGCTATATCATAAAGATTCAATACAAATAATTCTAGAAATTGATAAATATATAAAAAATATAGAAATCTTAAGTAATAATGAAAATATTAATCAGAAGCTAAACAACAAACTTGATACCCAAATTAAAGTTAGCGAAAAACTTAAAAGACTCAGAGATAAATTAAGGAATCTAATAAATGTAAGTTTATGAAAGATTTCTATTTATCTTAAAGCATAATTAAATAAAATTGGTTAAGATGTATTAATGAAAATTCTTTTAACAAATGATGATGGTATTGAGGCAAAAGGTCTTGTTGATATATATGAAGTACTATGTAATTTCGGAGAAACAATAATTGTTGCTCCCGAATACAACCAAAGTACAAAAAGTCATTCTCTAAGTCTTAATACTCCTTTAAGAGTTAGAGAAACTGAAAAGAATAAGTATGCCTTACTGGGTCTTCCTGCTGATTGTGTAAACTTTGCTATAAATTCAAAAATAGGTAAGAAACCTTTTGATTTAATTGTTTCAGGAATTAATGATGGAGCTAATATAGGAGATGATATAAATTATTCAGGAACCGTAGGAGCGGCAAGGGAAGGATTCCTTCATGGGATTAATGCAATTGCAATTTCAATTGCTAACAAAAAAGATCCAAAATATAAAGACTGTTCGACCGCTCTAAGGGGGATATTGGAGAGAATAATCTCAATCAAACTGAAATCTTTTCTGCTAAATATTAATTATCCAAATGTAGTGCTTGATCAGATTAAAGGAATAAAAATGACGAAACAAGGTTCAAGAGCATATGGACAAACGATTATTCCTAAAAAAGATCCTAGAGGAAATGAATACTTTTGGATTGGTGGCAATGATTTGGCTTATAAATCAAAAGTTGGTACTGATATTCATGCAATTAGAAATAATTATATTTCAGTCACTCCATTGATAACAGACTATACAGACACAAAGAGGTTAAAATTAAAGCTATGATAGATAAACTATATCAATATATCTTAGAGATGTGTAGAGGACCCAGGGGTGGAATGATAATGTCGATAGTCTCTTTTACCGAGGCTGTTGTCTTTATAATACCCCCAGATCCTTTTTTAGGGCTACTTTGTATAAAAAAAACTTATGGAAGAGTTGCAAGATTAGTCTTCCTATGCCTTGTATGCTCAGTAGCTGGCGGCTGCCTTGGATACTACTTAGGAGAGGAAATAGTAGCCTTTGGTCTTAAGAATGATATTGCAATTATATCAAACAATATAGATAAAATTAATTTAATTAGAGAAAAATTTAACGGGGGTACTTTTTTACTAATGATTACTTCTGGCTTTACACCGCTTCCATTCAAACTCTTCTGTGTAACAGCAGGTGTATTAAATGTTGATTTCCTCCCTTTTCTTCTTGGCTCTATAGTAGGAAGAGGTTTAAGGTTCGGTTTAGTTGGCTACTTAGCAAAAGTATTTGAAGAGCAGTTTGACCAGCTGCTAAAAAGCAAAAAAGTTTTTTACTTATCAATTAGCTTAATACTAATTTTAATTATATATTTAATTATAAAATGGATATAAAAGAATACATCAGAGATATTCCGGATTTTCCTAAAGATGGGATTCTATACAAGGACATAACTCCACTACTGGGAGATTATAAAGCATTTACTTTTGTAGTTAACGAAATTTCTAAAGATATACCAAAAGAAGTAACATCAATAGTCGCACCAGAATCAAGAGGATTTATATTTGCCTCAGCCGTCTGCTACAATTTAAATAAAAACTTGGTACTTGTCAGAAAGAAAGGAAAGCTTCCGTATAAAACTTTTGAAGTCGACTATGAGTTGGAATATGGAACCGATACATTCGAAATTCATACAGATTCAATAAAACCTGGTGAAAAAATTGCAATAATTGATGACTTGCTTGCAACAGGTGGAACAATAAAGGCAATCGAGGAATTAGTTGAGAACTTTAGTTGTTCAATAAGTTCTATATCTTTTGTAATTGAATTGGAAAGTCTAAAAGGAAGGAATAACTTGAAATGTGACAACGTATCATCGCTTATAAGTTTTTAAAGACATGAAAGTAATACACAAGGAAGTAGAAAATTCATATACAATTAGATTTAGTAAAAATATTAAATCTTTTATCAACAAACAAAAAAGCATTTATTCTAAAATTGCTATAGTCTCTGACACGAATATTTGGACTCTTTACAGTAAGTCTCTTCCAAGTAAGGGAATACTAAATATAAATATTAAGCCTGGTGAAAAGAGTAAGTCTATCAGAGTCAAAAATCAAATAGAAGAAGAACTACTAAAGAACAATTTTAATCGTAAAAGCCTTATCATTGCTATTGGTGGTGGAGTCGTAGGAGACCTAACTGCCTATACTGCGTCCACTTTTATGAGAGGTGTTGACTTAATTCATATACCAACTTCGCTAGTTGCAATTGTTGATAGCTCAATTGGTGGAAAAACTGCGATTGATAATAAATATGGAAAAAACCTAATAGGAACTTTTTATAACCCTAAAGAAATTGTCATCAATATGGACTTTCTTTCATCCTTACCAAAAAAAGAAATAAGACAGGGGATAGCCGAAATAATAAAGTACTCCATTATTGATGATAAAGAATTATTCTCTTTACTGCGAACAATCAATAAGGACTTTCTGTCAAATACAAACAAGAATGTGGTCAAAATTGTGAAGAAATGTATAGAAATAAAAATTAAGACTATCCAGGAAGATTTCAAAGAAGGCGACAAAAGAATGATACTGAATTTCGGTCATACAGTTGGTCATGCGATTGAAAAGTTATATAACTATTCAAAATCACACGGGGACTGTATAGGGTTGGGAATGCTAGTAGAGGCTAAAATAGCGCATGACATAAAAGAATTATCCTCCGCTAACTACGAGAAAATCAAAGAGTTACTAATGATGTATGGTCTTCTAGAATTAAAGCTTAATAAGTCTGATGCTAAAAAACTTATCTCTTTTATGAGGCTGGACAAAAAGAATAGCGATAATAAAATTACTTTTTCTATCCCCAAGAATATAGGTAAGATGAAGACGACTAAAGGTAGGCACTCAATACAAATAAATGATAAAATTATATTGAGTGCGTTGAATAAAGTTATTAATGAAATTAAAAATTGATAAATTCTCTAAACACTTAATTGATTTCACAACAGTTGATTTTGAGAAATCCTTGCTCAAGAAGAATACTATATTAGATATTGGTTGTGGCGAAGGTGAATTTATTGTAAAACTTGCATCTTTATATCCAAAAAGACAATTCATCGGCGTGGAAATTAAATATGGAAGAATTATCAAGTGCCTGAAGAAGGCTCACGTCTGCAAACTTGATAACCTTAAATTTGTTTTATGTGACGCAACACTATTTACTACGAAGATCTTACATAGCAAATCGATAAATAAAGTATTTATCAACAATCCGGACCCATGGCCCAAAGAGAAGCATCAAAAGAACAGATTAGTCGACCTAGAACTTTTAACTGGGATTTATGAAAAATTAAAAAGAAGAGGAAGCCTCGTTATTAAAACTGATAGCAGTGAATATTTCAAAGAAATTAAGAGAAACATCTTAAAAACAAATTTTTCTATCGATAAATCTCAAGATAGGCTTGACTCTTCTACCTCCTTAACCAAGTTTCAGAAACTATACAGAGAAGCCAATAAAAAGATTTATTCTATTAAAGTCCAAAAAAAATAGTTTATAAGTTTTCGTTAAAAATTTTAAAAGTTCCTTCCCTTAAATCATTAATACCATCTTTGTCTGAACTATAAGCAGAAACATCAATTTCTTTAAGAAATCTAATAGTAATTGTCCCAGGCTTTATGATAAGAGATCCTTTGTCAAGTATATCTCCGGCACCATCTATAATCATAGGGACAATATTAGTCACAGTTTTTCTAGCTATAAAGAACCCTCCTGTCTTAAACTCTAACAATCCCGGATTTGGATTCCTAGTACCTTCAGGAGCAATAAAAACAATTCTACCGTTCTTAATTTTCTTTAGCATTTTAACAACTTCTCTTCTATCTTCAAAAGATCCGTCTCGAGCTACAAAATAGTGTCCCATAATCTTTACTGCTTGACCAAAGACTGGGAAATTTAAAAGTTCTTTCTTCATCATAGCTCTCCAGTCATATGGCATAAACGAGCTAAAACAAAAAATATCGAAAAAACTTTTATGGTTATACATAACAACTAGTGGCTTATCTGATAGATTATCAATTCCACTTATATTTAATCTAATATTACAAAAAAATAATATTAACTTCCCCCATAATTTTACAGTTGATAAACAAGCTAGCTTAGGAGAGAAAAGTGACACTAATATAGTTAAGAGACCAAAAACAACCGTCAATAGGGCAATTACTAACCATTTAAGGATTGATATAATCTTACTTGTAAAATTAATATCCATAATTTTCCTTAATTAATTTGATAAAGATACTTTTTTCCATAAAATACTATATAGCATCGGAGGTTTATATGATAGTTGTTTTAAAAAGTTCATCTACAAATGAGGAATTAGAAAAGATTATAGCGGCTGTAAAAGACTACGGGTATACAGCGGAAGTCGTTAAAGGTAAATCTAAAACTATAATAGGTGCCGTTGGGGACCAAAAGGAAAAGCAGCAACATATGAATCTTTTGGGTCAGCTTCCTGGAGTTGAAGCTGTAGTCCCTATAATGCAACCTCACAAACTTGGTAGTAGAGAGTTTAGGAATGATGACTCAGAATTTAAAGTTGGAAATACAACAGTGGGTGGTAAAAGTTTAACTCTTATAGCTGGTCCATGTTCAATCGAATCAGAAGATCAAATACTAGATATAGCTAAATCTGTAAAAGAAAGTGGCGCTACAATCCTTAGGGGTGGTGCATTTAAACCAAGAACTTCACCTTACACTTTCCAAGGATTGGGCGAAGAGGGGTTAATATTACTTAGAAAAGCTGGTGACGAATCTAAGCTACCAATCGTAACCGAAGTTTTAGATGTAAAAGATTTAGACTTGGTTTGTAAATATGCTGATATGATACAAATTGGAGCAAGAAACTGTCAAAACTATGCTCTACTTAAAGCTGTTGGTAAAACGAAAAAACCGGTGCTCTTAAAAAGAGGAATGTCCACGACAATAAATGAATTTTTACTTTGTGCAGAATATCTGCTTGCCGAAGGTAATATGAGCGTTGCTTTATGTGAAAGAGGTATTAGAACTTTTGAGACAGCAACTAGAAATACTTTTGATATAAATGCTATTCCCGTTTTAAAAGAAAAGACTCATCTTCCTATAATCGGTGACCCTGCTCATGGGACTGGTTACTGGCAATATGTTGCACCAATTGCATATGCGGCAATTGCAGCAGGAGCAGATGGACTAGCCCTTGAAGTTCATAATAAACCAGAGATTGCCTTAAGCGACGGTGGCCAATCCTTAAAACCAAAGAAGTTTGCTGAGATGGTAAGTAAAGCAAGAGTTATAGCCAATGCAATTGGAAAGAAAATCTAACTCTTTATCAAGACTCTTCTACCATTAAGAATGCATTTATCCTCTGAAATAAGTTGTATTGCCTTAGGTAAGATTTCGTGTTCTTTTTTGTGAATCTTCTCGATTAGAGTTTCTTCAGTGTCATTATCATCAATTTCAACTAATCCTTGAGTTATTATTGGTCCGGTGTCGATTCCCTCATCAACATAATGAACAGTGCACCCACTAAACTTCGCCCCATAATCAACTGCTTGTCGTGGTGCATGTAATCCAGTAAAGGCTGGCAACAATGAAGGATGGAGATTAATAACTTTCTTTTCATAGTGAGAAGTGAAGAATGGAGACAATATCCTCTTAAATCCTGCCAAAACAATTAATTGGATATTATACTTCTCGATACGAGAAATTATTTCAGTTTCAAAAGCTTTTCTAGAATCAAAATCTTTATGTGAAAGAAATAGTGACTCTATCGATAGTTTTCTAGCTCTTTCTAAAACATATGCATCTTTCATATTACAAAAAAGAAGAGACACTTCAATGTTTGGGATATGTGCATTTACAATTGCTTCAAAATTTGAACCATTACCAGATGAAAAGATAGCTATTTTAAATTTGTCAGACATAAGAAAAATTAACTAGGCAGCTACCTACTTTCCCAATACCAACGGGTATCAGTATCATCGGCCTCTGAGGACTTAACTTCCGGGTTCGGAATGGAACCGGGTGTACCCCCTCCAGTGTGGCCACCTAGAATCTAAAATCTTATACAAAAAAAGATTGATGTCAATATTAAAATTGATTTTTTAATCTAAATAGCTTAATACTGGCGATTTGCGAAGTTTTTTTAACTTTTTTAGAGCTTTTAATTCTATTTGTCTTATTCGCTCACGCGTAACATTAAACTCCTTACCGATTTCTTCTAAAGTAAAAGCTTGATCTTCATCAATTCCAAACCTTTTCTTTATAACATCCTTCTCTCTTTCACTCAACACCTTGTGCAGAGAGTCATTAATCATATCCTTAAGCTCATTATCTTTAAAAGAATCATACTGAGATGGTGTTTTATCGTCACCGACAGTATCCATTAGAGTTTGAGAAGATTCATCATCATTAATTGGGGAATCTAGAGCTATAGGATCCTTTGTGACTCTAAGTATCTTCTCTACTTTGCTTAAGTCATAATTTGATTGAACTGCCAATTCGCTGGATGTCGGCTCTCTTCCAAGCTTTTGTACCAAAATCCTTGAAGCTGAAGATATTCTATTAATTTGCTCGGTCATATGAACTGGGATTCTGATTATCCTGGCTTGGTCTGCCAAAGCTCTAGTTATTGCCTGTCTAATCCACCATGTAGCATAAGTAGAGAACTTGTAACCTCTCTCATACTCGAACTTTTCAACAGCCCTAATTAATCCGATGTTGCCCTCCTGTATTAAATCCAGAAATGGTAATCCCTTATTTGTATATCTCCTTGCAATACTTACTACTAATCTTAGATTTGATTCAACAAGCTTCTTTTTTGATACAACATAATTAAACTTTGCTTTTTTAACATTATCGATGAAAGTGTTTGGATACTCACTTCTTTTAATAAACACAATTAATGACTTAAGAAAATCTGATGAAAATTCAATCTTTAACATTTCCTCTTTTAGCAACTTCTTGTCCTTAATTGGCAATTTCTTCTTAGATAATGCTTTGTCTATAACATCAAAAACATTAACAATTCTCCTATTAAGGCTCTCACTGTTTGCACCATGGACACCAATCTCTTCTATGTCGAGATCATAAGGCTCAGAATTAAAAGAAGTGGACAAATAATTTTCCGAAACAAATCTCAGCAATATTAAATCTGACACTAACGATTCACATAAAAAGCTTTTAGCAATACTTAATCTTGATGCAACATCTGTTTCTTCTGATTTCTTTAATAAAGAATGAAGAGCAATGGTATTTAAATAACTTTTAACTGGGTCATCTGTAGATTCAAGCTGCTTTATGGGGGCTCTTATTTCAAACTCTTTTCTTAACTTTTTGTCGAGCTTTATCTTGGGCAGAATCTTATCTACGAAATGAGGGAGGAAGTCTAAAGCTATGGGTAGTACATTTTTATTATACATCTGGACCTTAGTATAATATTAACTAATTAAGAAGAAGATGACCACAAATGATGCAAGACACCCTCTAAAATAAGGACTTCTCTTTTTCGATAAGATTTCTTAAATCGTTCAACAAATGCTTTTCTTCTTCTTCAGGTATGTCGGCATTCTTACTAAGCTTTAGATTTATTAATCGCTTTAAGTCTTTAATAGAATCTAGCTCTATCCTTTTCAGGCAATCTTCAATCAGTTTTTTTCTTGATAGTTTTTCTTTAGGAATGTCATAAGGTGTAAATATTAAATCTGAGATCATACTACTTACAGCTTCTTCGTTAATCTTTCCTATAAGATTAGATGCTTCAGCATTTGGATTGTCAGTTAAAAGCTTTAAAATCTCCACATGAAAATTATTAGAAATAATTGATGAATATTTAAGCATTAGAGATGAATCCCTGGAATCTAAAAACTCTATAAAAACTTTTAAGATTATATCTTCTGGACTAAGAATACGGTTTATAGATCCTACCTCTTGATTAGAATCAATCTTAATAAATTCTTTATTTATCATATTTTCGATTTTTATTTTAGTAATTTGAAAAGACGAGGCAAACTTATTTATAAACTCATCTCTTTGTATATAATCTTGAACATATTTAATCTTTCCAATAAAGTTCCCTACAACTTCATTAATGCTTAATTCCTTTTCTATATATTTATCTTTTAGATAATCCATATATTCATCCATTATAGAGTTAGATTTTTTAGCTTTCTGAACAAATTCGTCTCTTCCATATTTTTCTAAATAAGAGCAAGGATCTGTACCCTTTTCCAATCTTAAGCTAAAGATTTCAATTCCAAACTGGTATAAAGGCTCAATGTTCTTGAATGAAGCGTCAATTCCCGCAGTGTCAGAATCATAGCAAAGAATTACCTTGTTACATATCTTCTTAATCTCATTAGCATGTTCTAGAGTCAAAGATGTTCCCATTGTAGCAACTACATTGTACAAACCACACTTGTTCATCATCAAAACATCAGTATAGCCCTCAACTATAAAAATATATTTGGGTTTTCTGCCATTTAGTTTATTAAAATTACCCAAGCCATAAAGAACCTTACGTTTTAAAAAGATTTCGGATTCCTTAGAGTTTATATACTTAGCTTTATCATCACCGATTGTTCTTCCGGCAAAAGCTAAAACATTTCCCTGCCTATTCTTAATCGGAAAAATAATTCTATTCCTAAAAAAATCGTACAAGTCTTCTTTGCCCTCTTTTTTATTTACAAGTCCTAAAAGTAGAGCCATCTCAGCAACATCTTTTTTTTCTGATACTAAAGATGAAATTGAATCCCAACTGTCCGGCGCAAAACCTAGCGAATTCTCTTCAATATCTTTAATAGTAAAGCCTCTTCCTTTTAAGTATTTAATTGGTTTCGAATTTCTTTGATTATCAAGAAGGCACCTAGAAAAGAACTGCGAGATTTTATTGTTAAAATCATACATTTTTTTGCTTAAACTAATATCTTGTGATGGCTTGTACCTGTTCTTAGGTATCTTAATATTAAAAAAACTTGAAATATCCTCTAATGTCTCAGGGTAGGTTAAATTTTTAAATTCTTTAATGAATTGAATCAAGTTGCCACCGGCTTTGCAAACAAAGCAATGATAAAGACCCTTATCTTCGCTAATATGCATAGATGGAGATTTATCGTCATGGAAAGGACATAAAACTTTATATCCACTTCCAGATTTCTTACATTCAGACCAATTTTTATCTATGTATTCTTTTATTGAGGTTTTATTTAAGATGTCGTCTTTATCTGAGTATTTTTCATATAGTGACATTTAATTGCTTTAATATCTTGGTTTTCTAACTTTTTTATTCATCCTTTTTTTTGCAGCAAAAAGCTTCTTCTTCTTTGTCTCACTTGGCTTCTCAAAATATTCTTTCTTTCTTGCATCAGACAAAACACCGCCCTTTTCAACTTGTCTTTTGAACCTTCTAAGTGCATTTTCTAAATTTTCGTTACTACCTACATATATACCTGGCATAAATATCTCCAATGAATAGAAAAATTTATATTAGTACCACTTTAAAGTCAAGAAATTAATTAGGAGAGTATTTTAAGAGCCTTCTTAATAATTTCCCTTTTATTAATCTTAAAATACTTATATAAATCATCTTTGGGGGCACTAGCACCAAAAGTCTCGATTGAAACAACATTTGAAAAATCTTCATAAAAGCTTTTCCACCCGAGAGAAAGTCCTGCTTCGATAGATAGGATTGGAGAATTACCTAAAAACTTAGACCTAACTTTAACAGGCTGGCTAAAGAATCTTTCTGAGCAGCTAATCGATACAACTGTAGCTTTTATACCCTTCTTGTTTAATTCTTCAGCAGCAGAATAGGCAATCTCGACCTCAGAACCAGACGAAACAAGAACTATGTTCTGGTTCTTAGTAGATCCATATATCACCTGAGCACCTATGTTTAATAATTTTTGATTCAACTTCTGTGGAAAATTATTTATAAACCTTAAGTCCTGACGACTTAAGGCAATTAATGAAGGATTGTTAGACCGTATAGCATCAACCCATGCATGAAAAGTTTCATTGATATCACAAGGCCTATAGACATTAAGATTTGGGATTGCCCTTAAGCTTGCTAAATGTTCAACAGGTTGATGAGTAGGACCATCTTCCCCCAATCCTATGGAATCATGAGTCATAACATATATAACTTTTATTCCCATCATTGCAGACAGTCTAATAGATGGCCTACAGTAATCTGAAAAAACAAGGAAAGTTCCACCATAAGGAATAATCCCTTTATGTAAAGAGAGGCCATTCATAATAGAGGCCATTCCATGTTCTCTGATACCATAGTGTATATAGTCTCCAGAGTAGTTCTTTGAGCTAATATTGGACATTGACTTAACCTTAGTATTATTTGAAGGTGTCAAATCTGCAGAGCCACCAATCAGTTCAGGGATAAAGTCTTTAAAGATATCCAAAACCTTTTCACTTGATTTTCTTGTGGAAATTTTTTCAATATTTGGATTGTTATTTTTAAACTTTGCATACAATTTTTCTAAGAAAGCATTAGAAAAAGTTCCTGTCAAGCTTTTGTTGAAATCTTTCTTTAAATTACTATCCTTCAGATTCAACTCCCAGCTTATTCTTTTCTTTTTCGACCTCAACCCAGCCTTACGCCATATTTTTAAGATTGTTTTTGGTATCTCGAAAGGTTTATATTTCCACTTTAGATTCTTCCTAGTCTCAAGAACTTCTTCTTTACCTAATGCAGCTCCATGACTTCTCTCGGAACCTTCTTTGTTAGGTGAACCAAACCCTATCTTAGTAGAGCAAGCTATCATTGTTGGCTTATTAGATTTCTGAGCTTTCTCAATTGATTTCCTGATTTTAGATGGGCTATGGCCGTCAACATTAATATAATTCCAATTATAGGATTTGATTCGGCTTCTAGTATCATCAGAGGTTGAAAGATTAGTAGGACCATCGATTGATATATTATTATCATCAAAGAAAACTATTAATTTATTTAATTTTAAGTGTCCTGCTAAACTTAGAACTTCATGACTAAGCCCTTCCATTAAGCACCCATCTCCAACAAAAGCATAAGTAAAATGATTAACGATTTTATCTCCAAATTTGCTATTTTGTATTCTCTCGGCAAGTGCCATTCCAACAGCATTCCCTAAGCCTTGAGCAAGAGGTCCTGTTGTAGTCTCAATCCCTAAAGTATGTTTATATTCTGGATGGCCTGGGGCCTTTGATCCTAATTTCCTAAAGTTCTTTATTTCTTTAAGTGATGGCTCAGAAAATCCTAGAAGATATTGTAAAGAGTAAATCAACATCGAACCATGGCCATTAGATAGAACAAATCTATCTCTATCAGGCCAATTAGGTTTAGTAGCGTCAAACTTTAAATACTCAGTAAATAATACAGTAGCAACATCTGCCATTCCCATGGGCATGCCCGGGTGTCCTGAGTTCGCTTCTTCTACAGCATCTATAGATAAAAATCTTAGAGAATTAGGAATTCTTAAGTCCATAATTTAAAATACATTATCTTAATACAAGATGATTTCAAATTTTTTTTATATCTTATGTTGAAAAAAAATTCTCCTGATATAGAATTCAAATACTTAAAAAAATGGCTAAAATAACATATTTAAAAGGTAGACAAATTCTTGATTCTCGCGGTACTCCTACTGTAGAAGTCGATATGTCTATTGATAATGGACAAATTTGCCGAGGATCAGTACCATCTGGTGCTTCAACTGGCTCACATGAAGCAATAGAACTTAGAGATGGTAACTCAGAAGAATTCAATGGAAAGGGTGTTAAAAATGCTATTAAAAATATTAACTCATCCATAAAATCCAGTGTTACGGATATTAACTTTGGGTCTATAGCCGAATTTGATAATTTCTTACTGGAACTAGACGGAACCCAAAATAAATCAGAATTAGGAGCAAATGCAATACTGGCTTGTTCTATTACTTTTTTAAAATGTTTAGCAAAAAACAATAATCAAGAAGTTTATGAGTACTTAGGTAAAGATAAGGAGCTTAGTTTGCCTACGCCGTTAATGAACATAATAAACGGAGGTGCCCATGCAAATAATGGATTAGATATTCAGGAATTTATGATAGTACCTGGGGGTTTCTCTTCTTTCTCTGATTCTTTAAGAGCAGGAGTGGAAATATTTCAAGAACTCAAAAAATTGTTAGACGAAGAAGGCCATTCAACTGCGGTTGGTGACGAGGGCGGTTTTGCCCCAAACCTAAATTCAAATGAAGAAGCACTGAATTATATATCTAAAGCTGTTTCTAATTCAGGATACGAGCTTGGAAAACAAATCTTCTTTGCATTAGATGTTGCGGCTACTGAGATTTATGAAAATAAAAAATATAGGATTGATAAAAAACTCTTATCAATCAAAGAAATTTCGCAATATTATCAAGAATTAATAAACAAATTTCCAATTATCTCAATTGAGGATCCTTTAGATGAAGATGATTGGGAAGGATGGAGTATGTTAACTGAACTAATAGGTAGAAAGGTTCAGCTTGTTGGTGATGATCTTTTTGTAACTAACAATTCACGACTACAAATGGGGATAGATAAGAAAGCTGCTAACAGTATTTTAGTAAAAATAAATCAGATTGGCTCTATTTCTGAGACTATCCAAGCAATTGAGTTAGCAAAGAAGAATAATTATTCTTATATAATATCTCATAGATCGGGTGAAACTGAAGATTCAATAATTGCAGATATAGCCGTAGCTACCAATGCAGGACAAATAAAGACTGGTTCGTGTTCCAGAACAGATAGAACAGCGAAATATAACCAGCTTCTAAGAATAGAGGACTTCTTAGGTTCAAATAGAAAATTTTCTAAATTAAAGACTTTTAATAGTTCTTTCTAATTAGGTATTATAATATCTTCATATGAGACCCAAGACACTTTTTGATAAGATATGGAACAAACATATAGTTCATGAGGAAGAAGGTAAGCCAACGCTTCTTTATGTTGATTTACATTTAGTCCACGAAGTTACTTCCCCTCAAGCATTTGAAGGACTGCGAGAAGCGGGGAGAAGAATTAGAAGAACAGATAAGACTTTTGCAACTATGGATCACAATGTACCTACTCTCGATAGGCACAATATTAAAGATCCAATTTCTCTCCAACAAATTGAAACACTTGCATCAAATTGTAAAGAGTTTGGAGTTGAGCTTTTTGATTTAGCAAGCCCCTACCAGGGAATAGTACATGTTATAGGTCCAGAACAAGGATTAACAAGGCCTGGAAGTACAATAGTATGTGGAGATAGTCACACATCAACACATGGTGCTTTTGGTGCACTTGCCTTTGGAATTGGAACAAGCGAAGTCGAACATGTCATGTCAACCCAGTGCTTATGGCAAAACAAGCCTAAAACTTTTGAGGTTCGAGTTGGTGGTAAGAGACCACAAGGTGTGACAGCAAAAGATATTATTCTAAGCATAATTGGTACAATAGGAACTGCTGGAGCCACAGGATATGTAATTGAATATACAGGCGAAACAATTAGAAGCCTCTCTATGGAACAAAGAATGACAATATGTAATATGTCAATCGAAGGTGGAGCTCGAGCTGGAATGATTAGTCCTGATAAAACAACAATAGATTATTTAATAGATAAGCCTAGAATTAAGTCAGAAGAAAACTTAGACAACCTTACCAAAGAATGGTTAAAGCTTGCATCAGATGAAGGTGCCACTTTTGATGAGACACTAATTCTTGATGCCTCTAAAATCGCTCCGCAAGTAAGCTGGGGAACTAGCCCTGGAATGGTGACTGGGATTAAAGACAAGGTACCGAATCCGAAGGAGATAGAAGACCCTGTCAAAAGAAAGTCGATTGAAGATGCTCTTAATTATATGGGACTAAAGGCAGATACACCTATTGAAGATATAAAAATTGATACAGTATTTATAGGTTCATGTACGAATGGAAGAATAGAGGACTTAATAGCCGCAAGTAAAATAATAAAAGGGAATAAAGTATCTTCAAGAGTTAAAGCAATTGTTGTGCCTGGTTCACAGGTTGTAAAATATCAAGCAGAAAAGCTAGGGATAGATAAAATATTTAAAGATGCAGGATTTGAATGGAGAGAATCAGGGTGCAGTATGTGCTTAGCAATGAATCCTGATAAATTGTCACCTGGCGAAAGAGCTGCTAGTACTTCCAATAGAAACTTTGAAGGTAGGCAAGGAAAAGGTGGGAGAACGCATTTAGTAAGCCCAACAATGGCTGCTGCTGCTGCAATAAAAGGAAGATTCACAGATATAAGATCCTACGACATAGATTTAGGTGAGTACTAAAAAATGGAAAAGTTTAATACAGTTATAAGCCGTCCAGCCCCTCTTGATTCGTCCAATGTAGATACTGATCAAATAATACCGAAGCAATTCTTAAAAAGGATAGAGAGAACCGGATTTGGAGAATTTCTATTTTTTGATTGGCGCTTTAATGATGATGGAACAATAAATAATAAATTCATTTTGAATGAGAAAAGATTCAAAGATTCAGAAATTTTACTTTCTCAAGAAAATTTTGGTTGTGGTAGCTCTAGAGAACACGCTCCATGGGCATTAAGAGATTATGGATTTAAGGTTATAATTTCAACATCATTCGCTGACATACTCTTCAACAATTGCTTTAAAAATTGCATACTTCCAGTAGTTGTTAATGAAAAAGAACTAAATTACTTTTTTAATTCAACATTAAATCTTGAAGACTATGAATTAGAAGTAGATCTTCAGAATATGGTATTAAGTGACAACAAAGGATTCTCTCAAAATCTAGATGTAGACCCATATAGAAGAAAGTGTCTTTTGGAAGGCCTCGACGACATAGCCCTTACACTTATACATGAAGAAAAAATTACTATGTACGAAAATGCTCTATCAAACTAGTGTCTTAATTGTTCGATAATCAATACATTAAATGATAATTAACAAGTTATATGTTATTTATTTATTTAATGGTTTTTTGAATGGTTAAAATAAATCTTAAGCAGAAAATAACTCAAAAAAATAAAGGCTATCTAAGTCTTGAATCAAAACTTTTTATAAAACTTATTAAGCTAAATATCAATGAAATCAATGAATTACTAGAAAAAGAAATTAACGAAAACCCTTGTCTAGAAGAAATTGGCGAAAATGAGATAGTCTATGAAAAAAAAATAATTCAAGTTGATCACAATGTAGATAATGAAAAAACGATAAAATACGATGATGACAATATTGCGAACTACCTTATTAGGCAAATTAAACAACTGAATATTAAGAAAAATGATAAAAAAATACTTGCATGTTTAATCTATTTGTTAAATGATAAAGGCTTTTTGCTTTATCCGAACGATGAAATTAAAGAAATTCTTTTTGAACAAGAGAGAATAATTGTCAGCGAAGTAGATATTGAAGAACTTATAATAAAATCTCAAAGTCTTTTAGATCCTCCTGGAATACTGGCTAGGAATATTAAAGAGTCGTTAAAAATTCAATTAAGACTTTCAAATAATAAGCATTCTAGCCTATGTTCCGAGATTTTAGACAATCACACTGATAACCTTAAAGCCAAAAACCTTAAGAAGATTGCTACCTCCCTAAATACATCTGTCCCTCGAATAAAGAGATGCATTAAAGAAATATCACAGTTAAATATTAATCCTGCAAATATATTCTATTCAACAAATTCCACTATCAGGAACTCTAAACCAGAAGCTTATGTCTATTATCAGAACAATAATCTGGTTGTGCAGTCAAATAAACATGTAAAGAAGCTTAAGGTCTCAAGCTATTACAAGAGAATGCTTAAGCCGGGCGGCGGTATTGATAATGAAGTTAAGGACTATCTAAAAGAAAAGATTAAAAATGGTTCACTTTTGATAAAAACAATAGACGAAAGAGAGAGTATGTACCAAGATGTATTCAATTTGTTAGTAGAAATTCAGAAAGATTTCATACTAAAAGGAGAAAGATATCTTAAACCATTAAAATTATCTGATATAGCTTCACAGCTAGATATTCATGAGTCAACTGTTAGTAGAATAACTAGTAATAAATACATCAGCACACCCCGTGGTATGATAAACATGAAATCTCTTTTCGATAATAGAGCTAATCCTGAATCAAAAGAATCTTCAACTGCAGTCCAAGACATCATAAAAGAGACAATTGACAATGAGGTCAAGAGCTCTCCTTTGACTGACGAAGGGATAAAGATATCATTAAAGAAGAAAGGTATAACTATAGCAAGAAGAACTATTGCAAAATACAGAAATATACTTAAAATACCTTCATCTAATAAGAGGGCTAATAAATGAAATTAAATGAATTACTGGACTCTCAATTAATCTTTACCGAACTTGAATCTTTAGAAAAAGAAGAATTCTTAACAAAATTTATATCTAAAATTTCAGAAGTCCGAAGCAGTATAAAGAAAACCATCGTAACCGATTTAATACTCAAGAGAGAAAAACTTTGTAGTACTGCGCTTGACAACTTCATAGCCATACCCCACGCAAAGGTACCTGGCATAGATAAAACATATATAAGTTTGGGCATATCTAATAATGGGATAGATTTCGGCTCTATTGATGGTTTAAAGACTAAAATATTAATATTAATCTTACACCCCGAGGAAACGGGAAATAGTCATTTAGAGATTCTAAAATCTGTATCAAATTTATTTACAAAAGAGAATCTAATCAATCAGATACTGGGCATGAAAGATCCTGGAGATATAATCAATTTTATAAAAGCTAATGAAAAATGATTCTTTAAGTAAGCATGGGGTTTTAGTAAATCTTTTAAACAAAGGTGTACTAATAATTGGTAGGAGTGGTGTTGGTAAAAGCGAATGTGCAGTAGAGCTTCTTAATAAAGGAGCATTTCTAGTTGCTGACGATGTAGTCTTAATTAAGGAAGTTAAGAAAAAACTTATTGGCTATCCCCCCGAAACGATTAAAGATTTAATAGAAATTAGAGGAATCGGGATTATTAACGTCAAAGACATATTTGGAGAAGAGGCAATTATTAATAGTTCTGATATCAATCTAATGATTGAACTTGTTGACTTTAAAGATGATTTTAATTATGAAAGACTAGGATACGATACCAGCTATACCGAGATACTAAATATTAAGATACCACATATGAAAATACCTGTTAGCCCAGGTAGGAACTTGTCAACACTTATTGAAATTGCTGTAAAAAAAATCATACTAGAAAGTTAATTTTGTAAAAAATAATTAATATATTAAAATTAAATTATGTTCAATATATTAATCATCACACATGGTGAACTATGTGAAGAATTAAAATCATCCTTAGAGTTTGTCTTAGGTGAAAAGATACTGAGAAATATTTATACGATAACTATAGACAAAGAATCAAGAGACTTTGATACATATGCAAGCAAAATATCAAATTTCATAATTGATGATGAAAAAACTATAATATTCACTGATATGTTTGGGGGCACACCTTCAAATATTAGTCTAACTTTCTTTAAGAAAAATTATGTTGAGATTATATCAGGGGTTAACCTTCCAATGCTTATAAAAGCTTCAACGATAGAAAAGTATGAATCTTTCGAAGAAGCAGTTAAGATAATAAGTAATTCCGGTCAAGAAAATATTATTGTAGCAGGAGATTTAAATATTTAAGATATGTCAGAGCTAAATCACAAAAAAATATTAGAAGAATGGTCAAAGGTATTCCTTGTTAACGATTATGAAGATTGGACAATCGACATTTCACCAGAAATAAAAGATGACTTTGTAACTATCGCTTTATTCTTAGACTACAAAACTGCCAAATCCTCTGGTGAGGAGAAAGAAGTTTATGAAGGTATTAAAAAAGCTTCGTTAATAATATTAGATTTCCTAGGAATACAAATTGTTGACAACAAAGAAGAAAAGAAGATTCAACTAATTAGAAAAGAATCATCAAGGGTCAGAGATGAAAAACTAGCTAAAGAAATTTGGGGATGAGAACTGTTTTTTCAAAATTTAAAGGTTTCATAATCGATTTAGATGGAGTTATATATTTAGATAAAAGACCTATACCCTTTGCTAAATCTTTTATTTCTTATCTCAGAAAAGAAAATAAGCAATATGTCTTCTTAACAAATGACTCTTCTGTTTCACCTGTTGAATACTCAAGGATTCTATCAAGACTTGGAATAAAGTGCAGTGATAATCAAGTGATAACTCCCATATCTAATTTTATTGAAATTATAAAAAAAGATTCTGCTAAAAAAGAAAAAATAATGATTTTTTCTAGCAAAAAACTCAAGAGCTATATAAAAAAACAAGGCGTTAAGATTATTGAAGACTTATCTAGATTCAAAGAGACTAAAAATATTCTTGTTTCAGGGAACATTAATTTTAATTATAAGGATTTAATGTATGCGTCATTATGTATTCAAAATGGTGCAAATCTTTATGCAACAAGTATTGACAATAGTTACCCGACAGAACTAGGTAATGTGCCAGCGACTGGTGCTATTGTTACAGCTATCACTAAAACATATCCAACACGTGTAACAAATCTTGGCAAACCCTCTAAAAAAATATTCAAGTTAGCTAGAGAAAGATTAGGTCTCAGAAAATCTGAAATACTTACTATTGGTGATAATATTAAGACAGATATCGCAGGATCCAATATTTCTGGAATAAAAAGTGCGCTTGTGCTTACCGGAAAAACGTCTAGATTGATTGCAAAGAAGTCTAGAATAAAGCCAACTTACACTATAAAAAATCTTAAACTTTAGTGCCCTGAACTAAGCAAACCATCTTACCTGAATGTTTATTTTCATACATCAATTGGTGAGCCTTGGGAATTTCATCGTAGTTAAAAACCTCTGACACAACAGGATTGATTAACCCCGCATGTACTAACTCGTTAGCTCTAACGCATTCCAAAGCATTTGCAAAATGAGAACCTAATATTTGTTTTTGCAACATCCACAAATATCTTACATCGAAGGAGCAATCATATCCTGAAGTACCTGCGCATATTACAATTCTTCCGAACTTTTCGCATACAAAGACGCTGGCAGGGAACGTTGTTTCTCCTGGATGTTCAAAGATTACATTTGGACTTTTCCTTTCTCCAAGGATTTCCCAAATCTTCTTACCAAAGTTCTTCATTTCTTTAAATCTCGAAGCTGTTTCCTCGGGAGTCTCATTTTTCTTATACGCTAAATTAGGAAAGTCCTTTCTATTAATAACACCTACTGCACCTAAATCTTCACACATCTTAAACTTGTCTTGAGATGAAACAACAGCTACTGCTTTAGCACCAAGCATCTTACATATCTGAAGGGCAAAAACTCCTAATCCACCTGCTGCACCCCATACAAGGACTACTTCACCTGGCTGAATATTAGCTTTAGTAACAAGCATTCTGTAAGCAGTAAAATAACAAAGCGCATATGAAGCAGCTTCTTGCCAATTTAAATGTTTCGGCTTCTTTAATATTTGTTGCGCTTGAACCTTAGTAAACTGAGCAAAACAACCATTTGGAGTCTCATATCCCCATATTTGAGCTCCTTTGCTAACCATAGGGTCATAACTAATAAAATCTCCATTAGACTGGGTCATATTTGAATGTGGCTCTTCGCTTTCGACGCCGCAATGAATGATAACTTCATCACCTTTCTTCCAACTTTTAACATTAGAACCTATGTCCCAAACAATTCCTGAACAATCACTACCCGCTATATGAAGATCTTGTTTGTGAACATCTAAGACAGATATTGGCTCCCCCAAACCTGCCCAAACTCCATTAAAATTAATTCCTGTTGCTACGACCAGGACTAGAACATCATTAGGTCCACATTCTGGGACAGGGAGCTCCTCTTCCTGGAAAGATTTCATTGGCTCACCATGTCTATCCTTTCTAATAACCCAGGCTTTCATTTTTTTTGGTTTAAAATTTAAATCCTCAGGTATAACACCTATTGGTAATGGGTCTGAATAACTCATAAAAATTCTCCTTATTTAAAATTAAGACTCATAGCTTCTTTAATAAGCTCAAGATTCTTTCTTGTTGCTTCCCTTGCTCTTTTAGAACCTTCAATGATTATATCTAAAATTTCACTTTTATTCCTTAAAATTTCACTTCTTTTTTGTCTAATTGGATCTAAAAAGTTATTAATATTTCTAACTAACGAATCCTTGACCTCAACGTCACCTATCTTTCCTCTTTTATACCTATCTTTAAATTCCTCTAGCTCTGCCAGATTGCTATTAAAAATATCATGATAAATAAAAAGAGGGTTTCCTTCTACTTTTCCTGGAATATCAGCACTTGTCCTATTAGGATCAGTGAACATTTTCATCACCTTCTTCTTCACTACCTTCTCAGGATCAGATAAGTATATAGAATTATTTAAGGACTTACTCATCTTACCTTGACCATCTGTTCCTACAAGTCTAGAAACTTTACTAATCATTGGATCTGGTTCTACTAAAAGATTTTTATAAGTTGAATTAAACCTTCTAGCAATTTCTCTTGTAAGTTCGACATGACTAAGTTGATCTTCGCCTACTGGAACAACTGAAGCATTAAATGCCAAAATATCGGAAGACATTAGTACGGGGTAAGAAAGCAAACCTAAGGAATAATTATCGTTTAAGTTCATTGACGTTATCTTCTCCTTAAGGGTTGGTATACGCTGAATCCTTGGCACAGAACATAGCATAGATAAAAGCACGGTTAGCTCTGAAATTTCAGGAATTTTTGATTGCAAGTAAAAACAAGACTTATTCGGATCAAGTCCAACGGACATCCAATCAACTACTAATTCTATAATATTATCTTTTAAATGAGCGACTCTATCCTGATGCGTTGTTAGCATATGTAGGTCGGCGATTAAAAAATAACAGTCAAAGGAATCTTGAAGTTTAATTCTATTTTCAAGAGTTCCAACATAATGCCCAAGATGGAGATTACCTGTAGGTCTATCGCCAGTAACTAAAATTTTCTTTTTATCACTCATAAATTATAATTAAATAGAATATCTTAGGTTTAATAATAAGAAAATATATAATGAAAAAAATATCAATACAACAACTTGCCCCTCTTCTAACTTCAGGTAGAAAGAAAAGGATAGATGAAGTCTTATCTAAAAGAACAAAGGGAATTTGTGTACTCTTAGAAGATATCTATCAAGGTCATAATATCAGTGCTGTTTTACGTACTTGCGATAATTTAGGGATTCAAAATATCTATATAATTCAAGATTCAAATAAAATAACTCTCTCGAAAGGTATCTCATTAGGCTCAGAAAAATGGGTGACGATGGAGATAAAAACAAAGAACCTGTCAAAAAAGGAATACATCAAGTCTCTAAAGAAGCTGGGTTTTAAAATCATAGCCACAGTTCCCCCTTCAAAAAATAAATCTATTTCGTTAGAAAAGTTTAAGATTAAGAAGAAAATGATTGTTGCATTTGGCAACGAAGAAAAGGGTCTTAGTAAAGATATATTAGAAGAATCTGATTCATTGATAAGTATTTCGATGGATGGGTTCAATGAGAGTTATAATATTTCAGTTTCTTGTGCGATTGTAATGAATCAACTTATTTCGGAGGCAAAAAAAAGCAATAAATTAACTTATCTAAGTAATAATGAAAGGAAAAAACTAAGATTTGACTGGTACCTAAAGTCTCTAAAAAACTCATCAAAAGTTATCAAGAATTTAGCTAAATCAAAATAATCGCGCCTGGAAGGACTCGAACCCTCGACCTCCAGAGCCGTAATCTGGCACTCTAATCCAACTGAGCTACAGGCGCATATTAGCTCGGAGAGAGGGGGATTCGAACCCCCGGTACGGATTTACTCCGTACGGCTGATTAGCAATCAGCTGGTTTAAGCCACTCACCCACCTCTCCATACGCTACTATTATGGCTGATGAATTGATAAAAATAAATCTGTAAAGTTCTTAACAGGTGTAAATGCACTACTTGGTATTTCTACAAAAGTAGTATGCCAATAGTGCATTGAACCATTCCAAAGCCCTGGACGTTCAACAAACCTACAATCCTTACCCATTATATTTCTTTTCACGTTCATTTTTAGTGAATCCTCAGAAAAATCTTTTAAATTGAACTTATTACCTGAATAATCTTTAATGCTGCATATCATCTCTACTGGATTAAAGTAGGAGCAGCTATCCCAAACTTTTTTCTGATTTAAATCATCAAAGTCTACTTGTGACTCCTCAACTATTTGAACAGACTCAGAATTTCCATCATAAACCCAAAAAGGCTTCCCTCCTTTAGAATCTTCATCTTTAACTACCCCACATACCCTTATAGGCTTGTTCAACATTTGTATAATAATATCTACTTTTTCCTCTATAGTTCTCTCTTTAAGCTGTGAGGGTAGAATATTCTCAAGCTGTGCAATTGAAGGTTCAAGAAGTGAATAATTTTTCTCACTAAAAGTTTGTATCATCATATCGAAATTCTTCTTCGTACTCATAGCTATATTAAAAAGTGACTTTGAAATTTCATGTCTAAGCTGAATAGTCTTGGGTGAGATATTATCAATATTATTTATAAAAATAAAATCAGCATCAATTTCGTTTAAACAACCCAATAAAGATCCATGTCCTGCGGGGTGTGTATATATGTCACCATTGGCAGCTCTAAGCAATTCACCTTCACTATCCAAACAAATACTATTTGTTGATTTCGATTGAACTATAAAGTCACATATTGACTCCTGTTCATAATCTTGAAGAAAATATGAATTAGTAATTTTTAAAGAAAACTCTTCCCTAAAACCATCTTGAATAGTAAAAAAGATTTTCGAATTTGATATATCCTCAAATGAATTAACTACGAACTGCTCTAATGGAGAAATAGGTACATTTTCTATTAAATGAAAATCAATTAAAGCTTTGGGTTGTGATTTTAGATTCATTAAATTTTCATTCAGTAAAAGGTTTTTTAATTCTTCAAGATCCTTATCTTTTAGAATCTTTTCTAAATCAATCTGATTCTCTGAACAATATCTTTGAATTCCAGAATAAAATGGAAGGAGGTTTATTTTATTAAAAAAATCACCATCTATTCCATCAAAGCTGAACATTCTTGTTGCAGACCCTGAAGAGGGTACAAACCTAGAAATTAATATTCCTGGCATAGGTGGTCCAGATTCTAAATTAATCCTTTTCACTTCTTCTGGTGGAAGTACACCGTCATTATGAATACATGGTCTAATTAAAGTGAGATTCTTGGGCTCAGTTTTTCCTTCAAGAAAATTAACTTGATTATGAGCCTCTTCTTTGCTTATCCCCAAGGAGGATAAAAAAACTAAATCATTTTGATTCAACATCACAAATAATATTATTCTCGGGGTCGACGGGATTCGAACCCGCGACCTCTGGCGTGACAGGCCAGCGTTCTAACCAGCTGAACTACGACCCCCAAAATATGGGCGCTACAGGATTTGAACCTGTGACATCTTCCTTGTAAGGGAAGCGCTCTCCCGCTGAGCTAAGCGCCCCGAATAGATTTTTATACTATATGCAGACAAGTAAATGTCAAGATAGATTCAAAGGCTTTTCTGCTTCTGAGACATCAACACCTAAAGGCATATCAGACAAAACAGCATCTTTCAGTATTGCCTCCTTAGATATAATTGCGTGAGGTATAACATCATCCATGTGACTAACGGGAATAATATCTATATCTTTTAGAACTTCTTTAGGTATGTCAATCAAATCTTTCTCGTTCTCTTTAGGAATCAAAACAGTTTTAACTCCGCCTCTATGGGCTGCCAATATTTTTTCTTTTAGCCCTCCAATTGGAAGGACCCTTCCTCTTAATGTAATCTCTCCTGTCATGGCCAAATCCCTTCTGACTTCTTTTTGAATGAGGCCAGACAATATAGCTGTAGCCATTGCAATACCAGCTGAAGGACCATCTTTAGGCTGTGCGCCTTCTGGAACATGAACATGTATATCAATTTTTTGATAAAAATTTCTATCTAATCCAAGCCTATTACCTCGGGATCTAACATAACTCATAGCAGCCCTAGTGGACTCTTGCATTACTTCTCCTAATTTCCCAGTAACCGTAAAATTACCCTTGCCAGGAACTATCGTTACTTCTATGTTTAACAATTCTCCGCCAACTTCTGTCCATGCCATTCCAGTGGACATACCTATTTGATTAGTATCTTCTATCTCACCGTGCTTAAATTTAGGTGAGCCTAACAATTTTTGTACAACTTTTGGAGTTACGTTTAAAGAATAATCTTTTCCATTTGTTACTACTTCTTTTGCAGTTTTCCTGCAAAGAGTTCCAAACTCTCTTTCTAAAGTTCTAACGCCAGCTTCTCTTGTATATCTTTGAATAGTAAAATTAACAGCCTTATCGGAGAATTTTACATTTGAATCCTTTAAGCCATTGTTCTCAAGTTGCTTAGGGATTAGATATTTCTTAGCAATTTTATTTTTCTCAAGCTCTGTATATCCTGATAATTTAATAATCTCCATCCTATCTTGTAATGCCCAAGGAATTGTATGTAAGACATTTGCAGTAGTAATAAATAGAACTTGTGACAAATCATAGTCAACTTCTAAGTAATGATCATTAAAAGTAGAATTCTGCTCAGGATCTAACGCCTCTAATAATGCAGAAGCAGGATCTCCCCTAAAATCTGTACCAACTTTATCAATTTCATCTAGAAGAAAGACAGGGTTCTTTGAACCCGCTTTCTTCATCCCTTGAATGATTTTACCAGGTAGGGCTCCGATATAAGTCCTTCTATGACCTCTTATTTCAGCCTCGTCCCTAACGCCACCAAGCGAAATCCTGACAAATTTCCTACCCATAGCTCTTGCAACAGACTTTGCCAAGGATGTCTTACCAACTCCGGGTGGTCCAACTAAGCACAATATAGGACCCTTAAGCTTTTCAGTTAATGTTCTAACTGCGAGGAATTCGGTGATTCTTTCTTTCGGCTTCACAAGGCCAAAATGGTCCTCGTCAAGGACTTCTTGAGCTTTATCTAAAGAAACTTCATCTTCAGTTAAATCAGAATTCCATGGCAAAGCAACTAACCAATCAATATAATTCCTCACAACAGTTGCTTCTGCGGACATTGAAGACATTCCTTTCAATTTTCTTATTTCCTTTTCTATTCTCTTTCTAATATCTTCAGGCATATCCTTAGATTTCAGTGCCTCTTCGAACTCTAAAATTTCAGTTTTTAGATCATCCTTATCGTCGAGCTCGCTTTGTATGGCTTTCATTTGCTCAGTTAAATAATATTCCTTTTGGGCCTTTTCCATTTGTTTCTTGACTCTATTCCTTATTTTCTTCTCAACTTGCAAAATCTCCAACTCTGACTGGATTTTTTCAAATAACATCTCGAGTCTCTTGGAGCAATCCAAACACTCGAGAACTTCTTGTTTGTCAGAGAGTTTAAAAGTCAAATGAGAGGCAATCGTATCAGACAATTTACTGGCGTCTTCAATCGCAGAAATTGTTACTAAAGTTTCGGTTGGGACTTTCTTGTTAAGTTTAGTATAGTCCTCAAATGCTTCAATCAAACTCCTCATAATAGCATTTGTTTCAACGTCTGACTCTGTGTTTTCTGCTAAATCTTCAACTTCAACATTAAAAAATTTATTTTCTTCATCAAAACTAATAAGCTTTGCCCTACTAAGTCCTTCAACTAAGATTTTAACTGTTCCATCAGGAAGTCTTAACATCTGAACTATAGTTCCTACTGTTCCAATATTATATATATCTTTAGGTCCTGGATCATTTGTTTTTGCATCAATTTGGGCAGACAGCAAAATCTTCTTGTCTGTTTTCATTGCTTCTTCTAATGCTCTAATTGATTTTTCTCTTCCAACAAATAATGGTGCCACCATATGAGGGAAAATAACCACATCTCTTAAGGGTAATAATGGAAGTTTATAGTTTATACTCATGAAGTCCTCCGAAAGGCATTATTTTATTAAGTTAACCATTAAATCTTCTTTTGCAACAAAAAAACATTAAAAAACTATAAAAGTGGGGGAAAAAGAAGGAAAAAAAGCTAATTTAAGGCACTTTTAGATGATTTAGTTTCAAAACTGAGCATTGGGGCTTTACTATTCATGATTACCTCTTCCGTTATGACGCACTTCTTTAAACCATCTAAAGTGGGAATGTCATAAATTAAATCGAGGATAGAGTTCTCAATTATAGATCTTAACCCTCTAGCACCAGTCTCTCTCTTAATAGCTTCCTTTGCAATACAAATTAGAGATTCCTTAGTAAATTCAAGCACTACATTGTCATTTATTCTAACTAACTTCTGATATTGCTTTATTAAAGCATTTCTTGGCTCTGTTAATATCTTTATAAGTGCTTCTTCATCCAATGTATTTAGATATGTTATAACTGGGACCCTACCTATAAACTCAGGAATGAATCCGAAGCTGACTAAGTCTTCTGATTGAATTGACTTAAGAAAATCATCAGAATCTAATCTTTTAACTACTTGCTGCTCGCCCTTCTCGAAGCCTATTGAATTCTTTCCAATTCTTTTAGCAATTATTTTATCTAATCCGCTAAATGAACCACCCAGAATAAAGAGGATATTGTTAGTGTTAACTGGTATGAATTCTTGTTGTGGATGTTTCCTTCCACCTTTTGGGGGAACATTGACGATTGCACCCTCGATAATTTTTAAAAGAGCTTGCTGAACACCTTCTCCTGAAACATCCCTAGTAATAGATGGACTATCTCCGCTCTTTCTTGCAATCTTGTCTATCTCGTCAATATATATAATTCCCTTTTCAGCCTTGCTGACATCAAAATCAGATGCCTGTAAAAGACTAACAAGCATGTTTTCGACATCTTCACCTACATAACCCGCCTCTGTGTAACAAGTAGCATCAACAATTGTAAATGGGACATTTAAGAATTTCGCCAATGTCTGTGCCAGTAATGTTTTCCCAGAACCTGTAGGGCCAATTAATAGGACGTTACTTTTTTGTATTTCAACTTCTTCTGATTCACTCTTTTTCGATTTGTGCTCATTATTAGCACTAATTCTTTTATAGTGGTTATAAACTGCTACAGATAAATATTTTTTTGCCTGGTCTTGATCGATAACGTAAGAATCTAACTGGCTTTTAATTTCATGTGGTGGAGGAATATATTCTATATCTTCTGGATTAACTTGCTCCCCTTTCTCGTCCTCTATTATCTCGGTACACAAATCAACACATTCATTACAGATATAGGTTTGTGGCCCTGCAATAAGTTTTTTCACTTCTTTTTGATTTTTGCCACAAAAAGAACAACTTAAATCATCTTTTGATGTACTCATTTATTTATCATCCTTTTGAGTAATTATATTATCTACAATTCCATAGTCCAATGCTTCTTGTGAAGTTTGATAGAAATTTCTTTGTATATCCGTCTTTATTATATCTAATTCCTGATTAACATGTTTTGACAATATTTGGGCTAATATCTCCTGCTTCCTTCTAGTTTCGTCCATTTCTTTTTCTAGGTCGTAATATTGGCCTCCTAACTGGGTCCCCACAGAATGTAGCATAATTGTTGAGTTAGGAAGAGAGTTTCTTTTATTCTTTGCACCGCTTGCCAAAAGTACGGCTCCCATACTCGCAGCAAGGCCGAAGCACAAAGTAGAAACGTCAGGTGCAACATACTGAATAGCGTCATAGATACCGAGCCCAGCAGTAACACTTCCACCGGGTGAATTGATATATAAATTAATATCTTTCTTACTATCAACCGATTCAAGAAACAATAATTGGGCGACTACTAGATTCGCAAGGTTATCATTAATTTCGCCCCCGATAAAGATTATTCTTTCATTTAAAAGTCTAGAATAAATATCAAAAGCTCTTTCACCTGAAGAACTTTGCTCTACAACCATTGGTATAAACATAAAGTGATTGTAATTTAATCAATAATTTTAGTCAATTAAGAAGAACGCTTAAGTTACTTGACAACATTAGGTTTCACTTCTTTAATTTTAGCTTCCGAAACTAAGAATCTTATTACCTTTTCATCAGTTAGCTTAACCTTAACATCGTCCATTAAATTATTATCTTTATAATAATTCTTTACCTTACTAACTTGAGTATTTTGAGATTTGGCTATAGAGGAAATAACTTGCTCAACCTCTTCTTCTCCCACAACGATATTCTCAACTTTAGAAATTTCAGCAAATATAAGAGCCAACTTAACATTTCTTAAAGCAGACTCCTTAATTAACTCTTTTGTCTTTTCGTCAACCTCATTCATTTTAATTCCTTTCTCATTCATCCGACCTAAATATTCACTTTCCAGCCTCTTCTCTTCATCACTCAAAAAAGATAAAGGGAACTCAAATTGATTATCATTTATTAATTTATCACCTATATTTCTTCTCAAAGATGCTTCTGATTTTTCATTAGAGGATCTTTCTAGGTCTGAAGCTACTCGCTCCTCTAACTTCTCTTTTGACTCAATGCCCAACTTAGCCATAAAATCATCATCTAGCTTGGGAATTACTTTCTTATATATTTTATTAATTAGAACTTTACAGCTAACCACTTTTCCTGCTGCTTCAGCAATTGGAAAATCTTTTGGGTACGTTACATCAAAGATTTTTTCTTCATTTAGTGTCATCGATTTTATCTTTATCTCTATGTCCGGTATTAACGAATCATTTCCAAGCTCAATCATTGCATTTTCTCTTACAAGATCCTTAACTATAACTCCTCCAACTTCACCTGAAAAGTTTATAGATAGTATGTCTTTCTTTTGTATTTTCTTACGTTTCACGACCTCTTCATTAGATGCAAAATTCACCAACAAGTTTTCTATTGCCTTATCAATATCTTTCTGTTCAATAGAAAAGACTTCTTTTTCAACCTCTAACGACTTATAGTTGCCTAAATTAATATCAGGTATAAGTTCAAAATTAAAAGAAAACTGAAACTTCTTGTCTTTATCGAAATCTTTAAATTGTAGATTTGAAGTCTTGACTATATTTATTTTTTCTTCTGCCGCCAAAACTCTTAAATTATCATTAATAATTCTAGTCTTAATCTCTTCATCAATCTGTTCTGTATATATAGACTCAACAACTTTCAAAGGTACCTTTCCTTTTCTGAATCCTTTTAAATCAGCATCTTTCTGAAATAATTTAACAACACTTAAATATGTTTTGGCTACTTCATCTTTATCAATATCAAATAAAGCTTTCTTCTCAGTTGAACTAATTTCTTCAATCTTAAAACTCATACTATCTCCATTTGGGAGCGGGGGGACTCGAACCCCCACACCCGAAGGCGCTAGATCCTAAATCTAGTGCGTCTACCAATTCCGCCACGCTCCCATCCAAAAAATATTTTTTTTTGAAAGGATAAATATACTGATTACCGTATCTAAAATCAATGTTGGGAATTATGAGGGCTCGTAAGCAACGATAACCTTATTACAATCACCAAGGTACTTTAAGATGACTTCATTAACTTCATCCAAGGTTACATTCCTTATTTTTGAGGAAAATTCAAATGGTTCTTCAGAGCCAAGTCCAAAGAAAGAACCTTGAGATATCCTGGCATTTATACTAGCATTTCTTTGTAGCGAAATATCATTCCTGCCTATCAGGTAATTTTTTGACCTTTCAATTTCTGATGATGAGATACCCTCTGTTGCAAGCTTGCTAATCTCTTTATTAATAGCTTCTATACTTTCATCTTTCTTCTCAGGAGAGCACCCTATATAAACCCCGAAATGACCAATGCTTGGTGAAGGGCTATAAAAAGATGAAACAGTATAGGCTAAACTTTTCTTATCTCTTAGTTCAATAAATAGTCTTCCTCCCATGCCAGAGAGGCATGAATTCATAACTTGGAATGCGTACTGCTCTTGGGACTCCATTGATGGTCCATACGTACCAATCATTATATGTGACTGCTGCTTATCTCCTAACTTAGCTTGAAAAACTTTATCTTCATTGATTGGAATGAAATTAGAATCTTGAACTTTTAGAATATCTTCGCCTGATATATCAAGAGTAGAATTTAAACATTCCACCAATTGATCAAGATCAAAGTTTCCAACAGCTGAGAACAATACATTGCTCTTTGTTATAGTCTCCTTGTAAGCCTTAGATATCTCGACCTGAGATATATTAGCCAGGCTTTCTTCAGTCCCGTACTGATTCATTGAATAAGGGTGATTCGGAAACAACTTCTCATAAAACTTGTCAGCAGTTAAAGCTGCATAATTTTGCTTCTTTCTATTGAGGTAAGACATAGTATCTCTTTTAACAATTTCCAATTCCTTGTCGACGAAAAGTGGTTTTGATATTACATCCGAAAATATTTCAATTAACTCTGGCAAATTGGCACTGGGGCCCAATAATTTTAAGCCTAACGTATTTTTGCCCGAATAACCCTCTATATCAGATGCTAACAACTCTGTTTTCATAGATAATTGATCTTTAGAAAAATTCTTTGAACCTCTTTCAAATAACTCGGCAAGAATACTAAATTTACCATTGGAAGCTTTATTTTCCTGCCTTAAGCCCCCCATAGAAACGGATCTCAAAGAAAAAAGTGGTGTCTTTGTATTCTGAAGAACTAACAAGTCTGCGCCACAATCAAGCCTTACCTTAGAAGGTTTATCATGAACTATCTTGGACATTGAATAATCCTTTGAAACATATGAGCTTAAATCTTTAATCGTAGAAGTCTTAGGCTTAACATTAAATATATCCGAGACAATCTTACTTAAATGCTTCTCTCCTTTAAACTTAATTTTCTTCGGAAAAATTAAATTTAGATTTAAATTTTCAAGAACGAAAAGCCTTGATGATACCTTTGATATTTCTTCAGAAGTTATTTCTCTGATTCTTTCGAGATATATTTGTTTAGAATTTATGTCTCCAGTTAATGATTCTAAATAACCTATAGATTGTGCTTGGCCCTGAACAGTTTCGTTTTCATGAAGATCATCTGCAAGAATTGAGTTTTTTGCTCTTTCAATCTGAGCTAAGTCAAAATCTAAATTAGAAATTTGTTTAATCTTCCGGCAAACCTCTTTAATAACTTTATCGATATTATCATTTAAGAATGTCCCAGTTATCATAAAAACTCCAGAATGTCTCATTGAATAATTACTAGAATAAATTGATGTAACTAAAGACAAATCCTCTTTTAGCTCTTTATAAAGCAAAGAGCTTGTTCCACTTCCTAGAATATGGCTTACTATATCAAAAACTGCGGAATCTGTATCTGTGGCCTTTTTAGATTTGAAAGAAAAGGCAAAGTAGACTTCATTAACCTCATGAAATTCACTATTAATTTGAAAGCCTAACTCCTGCTCTTTTTCTATAAATTTCGGTCTTTCAACATTGTCTTGTCTTATTTTATTAAATACTTTTTCAATTTTAAGCTTTACATCGTCACTCTTAGCACCACTTACCACAACAAGATGCATATTTTCAGCCTGATACCATTTATCATAAAATGCTTTTACATCAGACCTTGTAAAACTCTTTACACTCTTAGGAGTCCCTATAATAGGAAGTCCATAAGTAGAAGAAGAGAAAGTATGCTTAAACATCATTTCGCTTAAACAATTTGATGGAGAATCGTTACCTCTCTTTATTTCCTCAAGAATAACTTCTAGCTCCTTTGAAAGTTCTTCTTCGTCAAAAGTAGCGTTAGACATACAATCTGAAAGTATGTTTAAGCCAACATCGATAAATTCATTAGAAATTGTCGTGTAATAAACAGTCTCATCAAATGAAGTAAATGCATTAACTTCTCCTCCGTGGGCCTCTAGCTGTTTAGAAACTTCCCCTACTTTCAAATTACATGTTCCTTTGAAAATCATATGCTCATGTACATGAGCTAAACCTCTTTGATTATTTTTCTCATAAGCGCTCCCAGTGTTAACCCATACAAAAATTGAGCTTACGGGAGAATAAGGATCTTCTTTAAGAAAAACTTTTAGACCGTTGTCTAGGTAATATTTCTGAATATCATACATAACAAATCACAGAGTGGTATTATATTTTATAAAAATATGCTTGCCGACTGCATACAACAAGTAAGTGTAGAATAGTATAAAAGATCCAATCTCTATATGTGTAAGTATCGCAATAAGAATTATGGATAAAGTGATTAGTGCATTAAACTTCTTCATCTTATTAAGAAAAGTTTTCTTTGGGAAGGCTATATTGCTAACCATTAAAAGTCCTGTAAGGGGTAAAAAAATCAAAAAGAAGAAGCTTACAATTTCACTAGGAAATAAATTAAATTTATAATCATTAAGAACAATTGATATGAGCAAACCCGCTGCCATAGGGCTTGGAAGACCAACAAATGTTCTATCTTTATCTTCTTCAGACATAATATTAAATCTGGAAAGTCTAAGCGCAACACAAACTGAATAGAATATTACGCACATTATTCCAAGATTATTAAAGGATGACAAATATACTATATAAATTACCACTGAGGGTGCGATACCAAAACAGACTAAATCAGAAAGAGAGTCATATTGTGCACCAAATTCAGAATCTTTATTTAGAAGCCTTGCTATTTTTCCATCAATGAAATCTATAAAAGCAGCTATATATAAAAAAATACAAGACCACCATAGGGACTTCTCAGTTAAGGGATATGTTTCAATCCCCAAAAATTCTCCATCAACCAGTGGGAAAAATTTAATTAAATTAAAAATAGATAAAAGCCCAAAAACCATCGCAAGGGTTGTTAAGAGATTTGGTATAAGTGAGATAATCCTTCTATTTTTCATTCTTCTAGACTAGCTTCTCATTAATTTTATTAAATAAAATGCTCTCTCCCGCAACTACTTCGTCACCTGCTTTTAATTCTGTAACATAATCAGAAGGAACATAAATATCTATTCTAGAACCAAACTTAATAATCCCTATTCTTTGACCGATTTTAAGGATACTGGTTCTTGACACAAAAGGAACAATTCTTCTAGCAATGAATCCTGCAAATAGAATTAAAACTACGTCTCTATTATCTTCTGTTTTTAAATGCATGTACAATCTTTCGTTCTCTATACATTCTAAAGAGTTAGCAAATTTGAACTTTCCCTCAAAATACTTTGTCTCTACTACTTCGGAAGAAACAGGTGATCTTGCTATGTGGCAATCAAACACAGAAAGAAAGATGCATATTCTTTTCATTTCACTATTTGTAAACTCATCTTCTTTAACTGTATCGACTGCAATAACTTTTCCATCAGCAGGGGATATTATCCCATCTGTATTAGGTATAATTCGTTCAGGATCTCTAAAAAAATGTACAATCAATAGAAAGGTTATTAAGAGTAAAATTGATAGTATAGATACTCCAAAGAATGCAGTCCCAAGCCAACAAATTAAGAAGGAAACCAATATAGGTTGGTATCCTTGTGCTGAAACAGTCCATTTATAATCAATCTTCATTAGTTCTTTTCTTTGTCAACAAGTTTCTTTTTAAATAAGGCTGTCATCATAGATCTAAGAGTGGTTCCAATATCTTCAATCGGGTGTGTTTCTCCTTCTTTTAGTAGACGATTATAGTTAGGTCTTCCAGACTCATTCTCCTTAATCCACTCGTCAGCAAACTGTCCACTTTGTATTTCATCAAGAACTGTTTTCATTCTTTCTTTAACAGAAGCATCTATAAGCCTAGGACCTCTAGTTATATCACCATATTTTGCAGTATCACTAATTGAATACCTCATATTAGAAATTCCACCTTGATAAATTAAATCAACAATTAGTTTAACTTCATGTAAGCACTCAAAGTAAGCCATTTCAGGTGGATATCCAGCCTCAGTAAGTGTTTCAAAGCCGGCAAGAATTAAGCTTGAAACACCGCCGCAAAGAACAGACTGCTCACCGAACAAGTCTGTCTCAGTTTCATCTTTAAATGTTGTTTCTATTATTCCTACTCGAGATGAGCCGATGCCTGCTGCATATGCAAGGGCAATATCTTTTGTATTAGAGGAAGGATCTTGATGTATAGCTATAAGGCCAGGTACACCTGCTCCTTCTTCATAAGTACCTCTAACTGTGTGGCCAGGTGCTTTAGGCGCAACCATAAAGACATTAACTCCTTCTTCAGGAACAATCTGGTTGTAATGTATATTAAACCCGTGTCCAAAAGCTAAATACTTTCCAGGCACAATATTATTTTTTATTGAATCTTCATAAATTTTCTTTTGACTAGTGTCAGGAGCTAAGATCATTATGATGTCAGATTTCTTAACTAACTCGTCAACTTCAACAACATCAAGGCCAGTTGCTTCGGCCTTTTTCCAACTTTCACCAGTTTTCCTTAAACCAACAGAGACTTCAATTCCAGAATCTCTAAGATTTAAAGCATGTGCATGACCTTGACTTCCAAAGCCAATAATACCAACATGTTTATTTTTAATTAAGCTTAAATCACAATCTTTATCGTAAAATACTTTCATAATAATTCTCCATTACTTCTTTTTCTCTCTAGCCACTGAAACAAGCCCAGTCCTAGTTACTTCTTTAAGACCTAAGGGTCTTAAAATTTCAACAAATGCCTCAAGTTTATCTTTAGTGCCTGTAAGCTCTAGAGTATAAGACTTTGGGCCTACATCTATAACATTAGATCTAAATATATCCGCTACTCTTAGCACCTCGGATCTGCTAGTCTTAGTAGGAACTACCTTAGCAATTAGCAGTTCTCTTTGAATACTCTCAGATTCTGTTAGATCTACAACCTTGATAACATTAATCATGTTTTCAAATCTCTTTATAATTTGATCAATAATCCAATCTTCGCCTGATGTAACTAATGTTAATCTTGAATAAGATGCATTTTCAGTTTCTGCTACACACAAACTCTCAATGTTGAAACCTCTTGCCGTAAACAATCCTGAAACACGTGCTAAGACACCTGGTTCGTTATCTACTAAAATTGATATAATATGACGCAATATCTATCTCCTTTAAAGGAACTTATAATAAACTAATTTTAAACTATTTCTATGTTTTTAGTAACTAAATCCTTATTTCTAGAAGGACTAGGCCTTTTAAGTTTAAGGTTTTCTTAAGGTTTGAATCTACTTTTGAATCGAAATCAAATTGATAACCTTTAGCCCCAAATGATTCAGCTAAAGACTTATAATCAGGGCCTTTATACTTAAGACCTTTCTTTGAATGTTTTTCATTTAAAACAATGATTGTTAAATTAAGATTTTGCTCCAGGGCGACAATCATTTCTTGCATGTTGAACTGAAAATTAGTTCCGCTTGATATACTCACAACCTTAGCCTTTGGCCTAGAAAATGTAGCTCCAATTGCTGCAGGAAACCCGTAGCCTGGTGTACCGGTTCCGCCAGACAATATATTGTTCCTATAGTCATTAAATTTATAAAATTGTTGAAGATTTACATCTTCATAGCTAAAATCTGAGCAAATAACTGCTTTTTTTCCTAAAATATCTGATATTTTATTGAAAATAGATGCTTTTTTATTTCTAGAAATCTTATTATCTTCATCTTCCTTATTTCTGGCTCTCATATTTGCAAGAAAATCAGCTGACCATTCAGCCTCATATAGACCAATATCTTTCGCCATAAAATCTATAAAAGTGACAGAGGAAGAATAAATATTTAAACATTGTTTAATTGCTGGATCAAGTTGAGTTTTATCTATATCTACGATAGTCATTTCTTTCTTTTTGAAAGATTTTTTAGGTAAGATTTTACTTATATCACAACCGACAGAAATAAGATGATCTGAATCATGAATTAATTTACTTGAAGCATAAGAGCCGCTTGAACCTATCATTCCAAAAGAAACATCAC
>Ga0233427_10000837_pt1 | contig 36533 bp, 30 predicted proteins | sample SI_118_April2016_5_FD_179885 | JGI IMG/M metagenome (GOLD analysis project Ga0233427, IMG submission 179885) | Seawater microbial communities from Saanich Inlet, British Columbia, Canada - SI_118_April2016_100_MG | ecosystem: Environmental > Aquatic > Marine > Inlet | place: Canada: British...
CAAGTAACGCAGCGTTGTTGTCGACAATCCAGATGTCGGCCGATTCCCGTTCGAAGGTTTCAGCCATCACTCGACCGATTCCCCCGGCGCCCGCTGTAATCAGAACGCGCTGTCTCATTTTTTGAGTCTTCGATTGCGTTTTTCGACCCACCAGGGTTGCTCACAGATACGGCCCATGAATTCCACCATGATGTGTGCGCCCAAATACGCGGTGACGCCGGTCCCCACGTCAAGCTGTGGATTCACTTCGACAAAGTCAAACGCGATGATCTCGGTGCGTCGTGCAATTGCGTCGAGCGTATCGCGCAGTTCGGCATAGGTCATGCCGTTCGGCTCGGCCGAGACGCAGCCCGGCACCAAGGAGATATCCAGCACGTCGACATCAATGCTGACGTAGGTCTTTGCACCTTCTGGCACGAGCGCGGCAAGCCCTTCAGGACCCATGTCATGAAATTGCGTCATGGTCACCACATCGTTGCCCTGCACAATGGAGTCTTCAATCATTTCTTCTGAATGTCTCAGACTTCGGATACCCGCCTGAATCAGATTTTTCACATTAGGCATTGGCGCGATGTGCCGAAAGGCATGGCCATTGGTGAACTGAAGATCATGAATAAACGGCGCGTAGTCAGCGTGGGCATCAAAATGAATCACATAAATATCTTCTTCAATCGCGCGAACCACCGGGTAGGTGATTGCATGATCTCCGCCCATCACCACTAGCAAGTCGCAACCTTCAAGTGCCTGCTGCGTCATTTTCGTGGTGTTATCAAAAGTCTGTTTAATATCAGCTGGCCAAATATCAACATCCCCCAGGTCAGTAATTAATCCCTGCGACATTTCGGTTTCAAGAAACTGCTTGCGATGCTCCGGATCGTAGTAGCCCGCGCCTCCCTGGCCAAAACGAAGCGAGTGTTCTCTCAAGGCGCGAGGCCCCATTCGCGAACCGGCCATAAAAGGCGAGCCTTCATCAGTGGGAACGCCCATCACGGCGATGCCCGTGTCAAGATTTTTGATATCGTTGCAGATCTGGGATCTCAAAAACGAGGCAATGCCAACAAAGGGTTGGTTCAGTCGAAAATTCTCATCTACCATGTTGATCTCCTTTCTGATTAACGTGCTTTTTAAAAAACGAAAGTAAAAAAGCTGATTAATGTCGATTGCCGAAGGCAAATAAAAAACGCTAAACTGGTAGCATTCTACGACAAATTTTTCATTGCCATGACCCAAGATTCCCTAAGTGCAGAGCACATTGTTGATACGGCGCGTTACCCGATTCAGGATCTGACTTCGCCTGAAGGTGCAAAGCTTGTTGCAGCGTGTCGCGAGGAGTTTGCGGCCACAGGGCTTTGTATGCTGCCGGGGTTCGTCTCACCCGAAGCGCTTGATGTGCTCGCTCATGAGGCCAACGGGCTTTTGGGCGAAGCCTATTTTTGTGACAGCACGCATAACGCGTATTTAAAGGATGCGGATCCTGATGTGTCACCCGACGACGTGACGCAGCGTCAGGAGGCGACTTTTGTGGGGTCTGTCGCATATGACTACCTACCCCAAGATGGCGCAATGAAGCGCCTTTATTTGTGGGATCCGTTGATGAATTTCATTGGCGGTATTCTTGATAAAACACCGTTCTTTCGATTTGCGGATCCCCTGGGGGCCTGCTCGATTAATGTGTTTGTAGATGGTGGTCAACATGGCTGGCATTTTGATGAGTCGGAATTCACGATTACGCTGATGTTGCAGCAGCCAGACGAAGGCGGGCTTTTTGAATATGTGCCTCAGATTCGCGGACGGGATAATGAAAAAGAAATCGTCGGCGGTGTGCTTGCCGGCAACCGTGATGGCGTCATGCAGTTGCCCTTTACGCCCGGCACGTTGTTGGTTTTTGGCGGCAACCAAACGATTCATCGGGTAACCCAGGTCAAAGGGAAAACCCCGCGACTGGTGCCTGTGCTCTGCTTTGCTGAGACACCCGATCATAAAAACAGCGAACAGGTGCGGGAGCTCTTCTGGGGCCGCGCGGATACCGGTTAGTCAATCTCAGTTGTCATCGCGATTTAGGCACCACGTTGTTTGAGGCTGTCTGAGACGAGGCTAATAATCTCAAACATGACCGCAGCGGCCGTATGGGCCGTGATCTGATTAGGCGCATCTTTGGTCGGCATCATGCACACCACATCGCCGCCAATAATGTTTTTGCCACGAATACAACGCAATAATCGCATTACCTCATCGACCTGAAATCCCTGCACCCCCGCTTCGATATTCGCGACGCCCGGCGCCACCGTGGGGTCCATACAGTCAAGATCAAAAGTCACATATACCGGCGCATCGCCGAGACGTTCATTAATAATGGCCATGGTTTCCTCGAGGCCGATCTCCCGGTAGCGTTTCATGGTGATGAGTTCGTATCCAAGATCCTTGCTGGGGTTAAGCCAGCTTAAAGTGCGCGGGTTGCCACGCATGCCAATCTGCACGCTGTGGCTGGCGTCTATCAGGCCGTCGCGCACGAGATAGCTTGCCCAATGTGCGGCAGACTTTACGGCGCCCAGAAAATGCGGCACCTGCTCGTAGGCATCCGTGTGCGCATCGAAATGCAGAAATACGGCTTTCTCGCCGTGAGTCAGTTTTGAATGGGACCCTGAGATGCCTTGAATAATCCCGCCGGTGACGGCGTGATCCCCACCTACTGAAACCGGTCGGGCGCCGGCTGCGTCAACCTGACGATAAAAATCGGTAATCCGTTCAATGCATGCCTCGTTGTTATTGCCTTCCGGTAATGGCACATCACCTAGATCATGAATGCGATGCGTTGCCCAGGGATCGATATTGAACTCCACATGCACGCGTTTCGACATAGCCGAAACTTGACGAAGCGCACGCGGACCCAGATGCTGATCTCGTTCCGTGGTGCCGTTGCCGGTGGAGTGGGGCACGCCGACCAACGCGATATCGGCGTTCGCCGGATCACGATCCAAAGGCGTTCGAAACAAGGTGGGGATATCCCACCAGTAGAGCGACTCCAGCATCATTTTGTCAGAGTCAGAAAGATGATCGGTATGCATAAGAAACTCCTTTGTAAGTGGAACCCAGTATAATTAAAAACCTCTCTTTTACTCCGGCTTTTGTGTCTATTAAATTCAGGAAGTTATGACTCAAATTTATCAGTTCTTCGCGGTTATTTTTCTGAGCGCAATATTGTTTATCTCAGGTTGCAGTCAGTCATCGACTGATGGCGGTCTGTTAAATCAAGAGCCGGGGGCAGATATCGATGGTGACGGCATTCTTAACGAAAACGACGTTGACGTAGACGGCGATGGCATTCCAAACGCACTTGATCCGGATGATAATAACGATGGTGTGCTGGATGAATTGGATCTGGTGCCGCAACCCGACCCGAGCGCGGGTGTCTGTAAGTACCTCGATATTATCCCGCCTAATGACGAACAGGTTGCCGGGTCGACGGTTATAGTGAAGTGGAAGTTATATGGGGCTAATGGCCTAAAGAAATGTGTTGCGCCAGACAGCGGTCGGAGAGATCGTGCCTTGGCTTATAACAACGCCGCGCTGATCCCAAATCCATCTAAAAGTGTTCCGGTTGAGGTGGGTGCGCGTTCGGCGGCGCTCAAATTACCGGATTGGTGTGATTCCAAGCAGGCGATTACTTACAGCCTGGAAGGTCTTGCTGCTTTATTAGGACAGACCGATCAATCAAAAGGCGCTTTTGAAGCGCTGATCAGTCATCCACCGAGGAGTTGTAGCGATGGCGGAGAGACGAGTTGCCCTGATGGCCAAGTGATCGTCGACGGCCAATGCGTCACGCCGGGAGGACCCGAGGCGATTGACTGCGAAGCGGGAGAGATCGAGGTCAATGGAGGCTGTGAAGTGCCGGGTGGTGAAGGCTCTTATTGTCCTGAAGGGCAAGTCGAGATCGATGGTGTGTGTGAAATTCCAAGCGAGGGATCAGATCCAAATTGTCCAGAAGGTGAGATCCCAATCGATGGCTACTGCAAGGTGCCGGATACCGGAATTGATCAACCGACGCCCGGTTTGGGTTGTCCGGGCGATCTGCAGGAAGCCGACGACGGGTCCTGTCAATGCTCCGGTGATTTGATTCCCGATGACGATAACCCGTTATCGTGCGTAGCGCCGTGGCCTCTGCCTGATGAGTGCGCGGCAGACGAGGAACTGATCGATGGCAAGTGTGTGAGTTCGTCAGTTTGTGGGGTCTCGAATTTATATTTATGGTCAGCGGGGAACTATGCTTTAGCAGTTGATGGGTGTGCCAACTATCTCAATGACGGCATCAGCAGAAGAATTGCAACCTTGAAAGAGGCGCGATGCCTATGCGAAAACGGGGAACTGATTCCCTACACTTATTGGACTTCCACTGAAACTGACGACAAAGACATTTTTGGTAATTCGATGGGCCATTATTGGACTATTGCGGGTGGGGCCTCTTGCCGGGTAAATAGTAAAGATGGGACAGGCGGCAGCCTGGCAGCCGCCTGCGTGACAGATTAATCAGTTTGGCTTTTAGCGGGTCAATTGATTCGATACAAAGTCGTTCATCCCGTTAGTTTTGAATCGTGACCTAGCCTTTAACGGTTTTTCTCAGGAAAAGACAGCATGCCGATTCCTCTTTAGTGCGCTTTTCGCTGGGCACCGGCGCCAATACGGAAACAAAGTTGCTATCAGGATGCGTCGTTTGGCATAGTTGATTAAAGCATCGGGGGATCACGATCTTTATTGATAGATTTTCAATAGCCGTGCTCCATTTCAGACTTGAATCAATTTTTACAGCGGGTGATTAGCTAATGTTCAACTTAATAATTTTGATCATGATGTCGTTGGCTTGGGCTTCAAGCTATGTCGTGATTTCGACTGTTGAGTTGATACTTTCGCCGCTCTCGATAAGTGCAGCGTTGACAACCGTTGGCGCAATTGTGATGGTTTTTATTGTGCGGGTTATTCAAAGACGCCCACTTCTGCCAACGTTGATTTCGAATCCTGTGCCGCTGCTTGTCATGTCGCTGACCGCGATTAGTCTGCCCCAATTGTCGGTGGTCATTGCGGAAAAGGATGTCGCACCTGGGCTGGCTGCGGTCATTGGCACAACTGTTCCCGTCGCTACTTTTCTGGTTTCGGCTTTTATCCTTAAAACGACACCTAAAAACTGGATTAATCTTTTGGGTATCTTTGTCGCCGTGGCAGGGATTGTCACTTTTGCTGATCCAAAAGAGTTGATGGCTCACAAGGGTGCTATTTCGTCCATTGGCATCATGATGGCGGGGGGATTGGTATTCGTGGCGAATGGCATCTACGCCCAGCGGGCGACCTGTCATCTTGATCAGATAGCGTTGACAACCTGGATTCTTATCTTCGCGGCAATTGGCTTGTCGACTCTTGCACTCGTATTTGAAGGCGGGCTACCAGAGGCGTTGCTCAACACGAAAGTGTTAATGGAGATTGGTTTTGGTGGAGCGATCACCATGGCAGCGGCTTATTACCTGTATTATTTTTTGCTTGCCCGGGCAGGGCCATCGTTTGCTTGCCTTTACGCTTTTTTGGTCCCACCGCTTGGTGTCTTGCTCTCAGTAATGTTTGCCGGTATGACGCTTAATGTCCTCAATGTCGTTGGCCTTGGTGTATCGCTTATGGGGCTAGCGCTCGTGTTCATCGGAAATGCAAGATCAGGGAATCGGTCATGAGAGGCGGCTTCAAAAAAGGTTTGAGCGCAATCATCTGGGTTATGTTTTTATTTGTGGCTTTAAAGTCGATGGCGGCAGAAGTGCCAACCTGCGATGTGCGACAAGATAAAAAACTGATTCCAACCGATCCCGCACTCTGTGAATCACTTCATGATGCGGTGAGGGATCCCAGCGGCCTGGCGCTCGATAAATACGAAGCGGTTCTTAGTCAATTTCTTGGAAACTATTGCCACCGCAACGCTGCTGCCGGCTGGGTTCGAGATAAGAAGCTCAGGAATACCGGTCCTTTCATCACATCACATAAGGATGGCGAGTGGCAGGGTCGCGCCTTTGGTGTTCATGCTCCGGTTGTCATCTGGTATTCCCCTGAGGCGATTGAATGGATTCGAGAGAACCGTGGGCTTGATGATATTGGCGTTGGGTCCGATCGCAGCCCGGTTCCGGATGGCGCGATGCTTATCAAGGAAATGTACCCAGCGCCAATCGCCGCCTGCGAGACGGTAGACCCGCTTCACTTGTTTCCTTCAAATGGCGCGGCGGTCATGATTCGCGACCGGAGCGCATCCCACGATGGTTGGTTCTGGGGTTGGTATGGCTGGAAAGGGTGGACACCAGACTGGCCTGCAGATTCAAGAACCAATCGACTGGCTTATATGGGATTTGGCCAATACTGTGTGAATTGCCATGCCTCGGCCCGCGATAACTTGACGTTTTCATCTGTTGACAATATTCAAAACGAGCCAGGCGAGCCGATCGCCTACCTTAATCAAAATTGGATTGATCTTGAGGCGCCACACGGCCATCACAAAAAGACGCCCGCACCGGTTATTACAAAGAAGTCCGAGCATACAGCTGAGTGGCGCGCGGCTTATCTCAGAGCTTACCCCCTGCAGGGTAGAACAGTGCCACCCATACGATCCGAGATTGCGAATATGCCGTCGCAGACTTACGACAATGTTTGGATGCCTGCGCCAGAGAAGGTCGATCACAGAAATTTTGTAACGTCAGACCAATGCCTCGGCTGTCATGATGCAGGTTCGACGGGGCTGCAGTTTGATATGACTGCGTTAGACGCCGAATCCGGAAAAATGCTGAATCTCTCTCCATACGCTACCTGGCGGACCTCTCCAATGGGGCTCGCCGGGCGCGATCCCATTTTTTTCTCTCAATTGGCGAGCGAAACCCAAACATTTCATAAAGAGTCAGCAGAGACTGTAGAGACGGTCTGCCTCGGCTGTCATGCGGCTTTAGGTCAACGACAGTCGCAGATTGATCATTATGCGCAGTCGGGAGATTGTGGTTCATTTCCGAGAGAAGCCTTAAACCAAGTGGGCCTAGGCCTCGCTGAGGGTGTTGATGTTGCCGCTTTTGCAGCGCTCGGCCGGGACGGCATTTCCTGCATGACTTGCCATCAGATGGCCGTTGGCAAAGCGGCGAGTGAGGCGGCTGCCAAACTTGATGACAATACCTGCGCAAAGCAGCGACAAGACACGCTCAATCCCCATGCCACGGGGTTTGCGAGAACCTTTACGGGCTCTTTTTTGATGGCGGATGAAAAAGTGATTTATGGTCCGCACAAAAATCTTAAAAAAACGCCTATGAAAAATGCACTGGGGTTAAACCCCACGACAAGTAGCGGCATATCGTCCTCAGAAATGTGCGGCACCTGTCATACGGTTCATCTTCCGGTGCTGCACCGGGGGGAGACGGTGGCCCATATTTATGAGCAAACGACATTTGCTGAGTGGGCGTTTAGCGATTTTCGGGATGGTGTATCTCTTTACTCGGACAGTTTGCCCAGTGGTCAGGGCTCAAAGTGGGTCAGCTGCGCCGGTTGTCATATGCGCGACAAGCGCTTGACCGAAAGCAAAGTGGCAAGCATTCAGGAGGTGAGCAATTTTCCGGCGGCCAGTTTCATGGGCAGCGCTGAAAACCTCGATTTGGAGAGACGAAAAGATTACGCCCCGCACACGTTAGTGGGTCTTAATGCATTTTTGGTGAGCATGGCGCGACAGTTTCCAGAATTACTGGGTTTGAGGTCTCAGGATCCGATGATGGTTGCCAAAGGGTTAGACCCTGCTGCGGCAACCGAGCGATTTATTTATGAAACCGCGATGAATGACACTGCTGATATCTCGATTGGCGCTATTGACCATAGCGATAAAGCCTTAAGCGTTGATGTCCGGGTCAATAATAAAGTGGGACACAAATTCCCTTCTGGCGTGGGTTTTCGTCGTGCGTTTATTACCTTTGAGGTTCTTGACTCAAACGGTGCCGTGCTCTGGGCATCCGGACGTACAGATAGTATTGGCCGCCTTGTGGGGCCAGACGATAACCCCATAGCGGGCGAAGTCTGGTGGGGCCCGAATTGCACCGTCCCGCCTGATAGATTGAAGCGCCCTCATCAGCCACATTTTAAGCAGATCTCTAAGGAGCATCAGGCGCAGATTTATCAATCGCTCTCAGCGGCGCCGCCTAATCGAGATACCGTAAGTTGCGGCGACGATGCAAAGCCCGAGGGCTCTCTCACCACAAGCTTTTTATCGATTTGTAGCGAGGTAAAAGACAATCGATTACTGCCTGATGGCTACTTGTCACTGGCTGAGCGTACCGCTATTTCGACTGCGCTTGGCGCCGATGCCCGCTTGGCAGAAAGCGCGGGATCCGTGGCTGTTGATGATGATCCTGATTACGCTGGTGGTGGTCCAGGTGGGGATTCATTGATTTACGAGGTGCCAATTGATCAGATCAAAGGCGTGCCGGAGTCGGTGCGCGCAAGACTTTATTATCAGTCGATTCCGCCGTTTTATTTGCAGGACCGATACTGCACGGCTGAAGGGCAGGATACCGATCGACTGTACTGGCTCGCTGAAAATCTCGATCTTTCAGGCACGCCAGCTGAAGGCTGGAAGCTGCTGGTTGCCGATACAAAGCCCGTTTCCATAAAGTAGTGATAGAAAAAACTCAGACGCGTGAGCCAATGGAATAGCAAGGCAGTTAAAAACCATGAAAACGCTTAAGCGATACTCCCTTGGTAAAGACGGCCTACCCACCGCGGCTGCAATCAATGCCTATGAGCGCGATGGCGTTGTTTGTATTCAAAATGCGTTTGATCCCCAGTGGGTGGCTCATGGCCGTCGCGCCGTGGCTGCAGCCATCAGTACCGCGGCTAAAAGCGAACTTCGAGAGGATCATGCTGTTAAAGACGGCAAAAGCCTTTTCTTTTTTGATACTTTTTTGTGGCGTCGGTTGCCTTCATTCAGGAAATTAACGTTTGAATCGCCCGCGGCTCGCCTTGCAAAAAAAGTGATGCGTTCAAAAGAGCTTTTACTTTACTTTGATATGGCGATTGTGAAGGAGCCGGGTACGCCTGCGGAAACACCCTGGCATTACGATGAAGCGTATTGGCCGGTCTCGGGAACCCAGGTCTGCAATGTCTGGATGGCGTTAGATGATGTGCCGGAAGAGGCTGCGCTTCGGTTTGCGCTGGGCTCGCATAAGCTTCAAGAGAACTTTAAAGGTATTGATTTTTTTACGAACAAAGGAATGCGGGACCAGAAAGATCCGAGCCCGCCGAATTGGGATACTGAGCCTAACGGGCTCGAGGTTGCGATTGCCCCCATGAAAGCCGGTGACTGTGCCATTTTGAACTTTCGTACTCATCATAGTGCGCCCGGGAATCCACAAAAAAACCGACGTCGTCGAGTTATTTGTACGCATTGGTTTGGCGATGACGCACGATATGTCGATAAAAAATGGGAGTGCAATCCCAACGAGCGGGGCGAAGAATTAGTCGATCGCGGTCGACTCGAGTGTTCGGTTTTTCCGCGAGTTTTTTAGATCAGACTTGAGAACTTGATTGAGATAAGTAGATCTTTGATCGTTAAGTAACCGGTTTAGATAAAGCTAGATAAAAAAAGTGGTGACACGCTCAATGGTCCAATAGGCGGCCACACCACCAATCATGTATCCCGCTAATAGATTTCCGGTTTGACCCATTATCGCTTCAGGAAAGGCTCTTAATGAGTGCAGTTTTTGAATGAGGTACGCAATGACCAACAGGCAAGCGACAAAAATTAATTGACCGGATTCAATCCCCAAATTGAAGGCAAGCAGTGCAAGCGGAATCTCATTTTGAGGAAGTCCGATTTTTTGTAAAGCGCTCGCGAAGCCGAGTCCGTGCAGGAGACCAAACGCAAAAGCCACAAGCCATGGAGAGCGCTGCATCAGGGTTTGTTGGGCGTTATTTTTTGTCACAATTTCAACAGCCAAGAAAACAATCGAAAGCGCAATCACTGCTTCGACTGGAGGCGTAGGCACCGATAGCCAGCCTAACGCAGCTAACGCTAGAGTAATACTATGGGACACCGTAAATGCCGTAATTGCCCAAATTAAGTTCCGGCGATTAGGCACGAGCAAGAACAATGCAAAAACAAATAAAAGATGATCGATCCCGCCTAAAATATGATCGAATCCAAGTGCGATATAGCTCGTCAGGATTGTCCAGGCCGTTTGCACCGGTGGTAAACGAGCAGACGGATAACTGGGTGTCAGTCGCAGGCTTACGGCCGCTTGCCCGGACCCTGGAATAAAGCGAACCAGAACATCGGTCGCCGTACGGTTTAAACCCTCGATAAAGACTTCACCGTCCCAGATTTTTTTTGTGCAGTTTGCAATCCAGCCGCTGACATAGGCTCGACCGTCAAACCGGGAGCTGGGCGCTCGACGCGGGGTGCAGCTTTCCGGCAGAACGGCGTCAATTTCCATTGCCTTTCCATTGACCTGCGGCTTACGCCAGGCCACTTGCCACTGCTCATTTTCGATCGGGATGATTTCAAGATATCCGGGTTCCAGGGCGTGTCCATAGCAGGACGAAGCCAGTAAAAACCCGATGAAACCGGCAAAAACACTCGCGATAACTTTTTTCACTGCGAAAGTATTAAGGATAAGTCAGGTGTTTCAATGTGATATTGACTGCGAAGCTGTGCGAGTCGATCAAGCCTGAGTTCATTTGCTTTATCGCGCCGCCATTCCTGTTCGATACGCCCACGCACAGTTTCAAAGGCCGGCACAGACCCCGGAACGAGGGAATCAAGGCGTACAAGATGGGCCCCATATCCAGATCTAACAGGGCCACTCCATGTGCCGGGCTCTAGTGCTACGATCTGCTCAAACACACCTGTCCCAAATGAACTATCAACGACTTGCTTGGTTAGTGGTGACACCATTGCAGGCAACAATGTTCTTGCGCCGAGAAGATTAAAGTCATCACCGTTTGCCAGCTTTTTTAGAATGTCCGGCATAGATTCGGTTGCGGGTTCCGGTAAAAGAATTTGCGAGAATCCTGCTCGCGAAGCGCTACGATAGCGTTCCGGGTTATCTTTGAAATAAGCCTCTAGCATGGCATCGTCTACGAAGGACGCCTCGGCTCCCGCTTCAGTTAGAAACTCCATTTTTTGACTTAAGCGTTTTCGGACGATGCTGTCGCCTTGATCCAATCCCAACGCCAAAGCCTCACGAACATAAATTTCCTGTCGCACAAAAGCGTCAACGAGGGTCTCTAGTTCCGGCTGGGATGGGGGTCGGTTACGCATGGACCTGAATTGGGAGGCAAGCCACTGGGCATCCTGTACGGATACGATAATGCTGGGGCGATTAGGAGTCTGAGGCGTATCGTCTACAAAAGAGTACAGGGCAAATAGCCCGGCCCCGATGATAAAAAAGTGCAGCAGCGGTTGCCGCAAGAAAGAGACAGCCATGGTAGGGGATTTCCACAATCAGATCTAAAGAAAGACGTCACTTTAGAGATAAATAGACCGAAACTAAAGCATCTTTACATAAGCATCGATTTATAAATGTTTGAGCGGGGCAACATCCGTCACCCCGCTCAAACTCATTAACTTGATGGTGAATACCAGATCGGTGATGTGTACGCACGTTCCTGATGGATTAGCTCGGCCCCTTCAGGAACTTCAGCGCCTAAGCGAAGCTGGTCATACAGCACCCAGCGTGGCGTCGGGATTTCAATCACCCGCACATAGTAAAACGCACTCAAGTTCGCATCAAAGTCAGGATCTGTCCAAACGGATAGCAGTTCAGATGCGCCAATTGTGTTGGTCCAGTTGGCGGCTTCGATATCCACGGTATTGCCCACGGGCCCCACTTTTCCATTTGAATCGGGTTCACGATCGCCAGACCAGGCAACGTCATAGACTTTTTCTTGGGTCTCACCGTTGGCATCCAGCCAACCTTTCACGATTTGAATACGGTCCAGGTTTGCACCGATTGGATCACGCAAGGCATAAGCCATAAATGTGGGCGCCTTGCCAGTCGGAGCGCTCGACATGTCACCTCCCATGGGCACGCCTTTTTCATATCCAACAAATGCAAGCTGACGGCTGCGAAGGTCGTTCTCGTTAAAGTTCCAGCCACCAAAGAATCGTACGGTCATACGTGAACCTGTGGTCGCGTACGTCTCTTTACGCTCCATTGCATCAAAAAGCGCTTCGCGCGTATTTTCCGTCGCCCAGATTGCCTGGTAACCCGAAGCCAAGAGTGCATCGCCTTCGAAGGCTGCAAGCTCTGTCTTCACGAACGGATGTGAGACACGAGTTTTGGATGGCTCCACGCTAGTCGACTTACTAAAGTAGTTTTCTTCTTCTGCAGTCGTCAATGACGTGTGGGTATCGGTACCGCCCACCATGCCGAACTTATAGGGGTTGGTGCCGAATTTCTTTTCAAGCAGAAGTCCGTTTTTCAGGGCTTCTCGAGCATATTCCCGCTGCAACATGTCTGGCGTTTTAAGCTGGGTGAGATCGAGATTGCCGACATCCCAAGTGCCATAGTCAGCGAACTCGTCGTCAGGTGACAGCAACGGATGCGCTTCACCGTCGCCTTTCATCTGTGTGGCTTCGTAAAGCGGCTCCCACTTCGCTCTGAGCTCCACATAGTTTTTGTCGACAGTCCCACCGGCATAAGTCCCTTCCATCGGGAACATCCAGCCATTTGAGAGATTGCCGTTGTGGGAGATGGCGATCGCCTGACCCCCTGTGTTTTCTTCGTAATCTTCAAGCCACTGATATAAATCCAGCGGGTTTGTTGTTCCTACTGGTGCCTGGGTGGTCAGTGGGGTCACTTGTTTGCCGCGAATGCCGCTGTCACGCAAAATGACATTACGGTGCAGGTTCATTCCTTTTGGGACTGACGTCCATTCAAACCCGATGAACGCTGAAAATCGATGAGGCTCGTTGTAGTAATCGGCAAAATCAACCGTTTTTTCCCAAACGCTGTTGTAAATAGGGGAGCCTGGGCTGTAGTCCTCCAGCATTTGCTTTGGAATGGTTCCTTGTGAAAAAGCGCCGATCAAATCGAACGCCGCTTCACCCGCCGCCGCTCCTCCTTTTGCAAACCCATCGGCCCATTGCTTACCCTTTGGATCCCCCACAATGTTTGGCGCTCCATTTTGGATATCGGTCGCGATTCCCATCAGGTCAGAGTGATCGGTCACCACCAGCCAATCCAGCGGCCGGCTCAGCTTAAGAGGTTGACCTGTCGATGACATGACCTGTTCGCCGCGTGCCAGACGCAGAGCGGTATCGGGACCCGTTGTATTTCCAAACAAACCGGCGTCGAGAGAATAGCCTGTGTGAACATGCGCCTCACCCCAGTAGACATTGTTGGGGAACGATCTTTTGGCATAAGGCGAGTAGGCTTTGCCCGGATAGATATTCTTCAGAATCTCCATCGAGGGTACACCTGAATCCTGCGCGGATGCGAAGGTTCCGGATCCCATCACAGTCAGACCCGCAACAGCCGATCGAATGATGGCGTTATTAAAAACTGTTTTAAACATGGACTCCCCCTTTTTTTGGTCACTAACAAGACGTCTGAACGCGTTAAAATTCAGAGACGGTTAAAAATGGCTTGAGCCCAAAATTTTAACCTGACATATGTTTAGATACAAGGTTCTCACCAAGCAGTTTGTGGCACGGCTTTGGGCTAAGGCGATAGGAAGTGAGCTCACCTAAAAACTACCTAAATCATAGGGTTTATGTAGCCAATGAAATGGTTTTGTGCGGTTTTTGCCTGGGCTCAAAAAAGCACGTCGTATCTGTTAGATGGGATTAGGAGCGGATAGACTAAAACCGCGGTAATTTTCAATTAAAAACATCTTTTTAAAACAAACTCACAGAGTCTCTTTTGAACGCGCCATTATTTGGATTTGATAACTCCTACGCACGATTGCCGGAGCATTTTTACGCTCGCCTTTCGCCGACGCCCGTTGCTGACCCGCGCATTATTCGCGTCAATCAGGATCTCGCGGTTTCCTTAAACCTTGATCCTGATTTTCTAAGATCACCAGAAGGCGCTCAGGTGCTTGCGGGCAATAAATTACCGGCGGACTCAGAGCCCTTGGCGATGGCCTATGCGGGATTTCAGTTTGGGGGTTGGTCGCCTCAACTTGGTGACGGGCGCGCGATTTTGCTTGGAGAGGTGGTTGATGGGGGCGGGGTCCGCCGGGATGTACAGCTTAAGGGCAGCGGGCGCACGCCGTTTTCGAGAAACGGAGACGGCCGGGCGGCGCTTGGGCCAATATTAAGGGAATATATCGTGAGTGAGGCCATGCACGCGTTGGGGGTGCCGACGACTCGTGCCTTGGCCGCTGTGACGACGGGCGAAAACGTAAGAAGAGAAGTGTTGCAGCCCGGCGCCGTCTTAACCCGGGTCGCAAGAAGCCATATAAGAGTGGGCACATTTCAGTTTTTTGCCGGCCGCCAGGATCTTGATGCACTTCGAACCCTGGCGGATCATGTGATTGATCGACACTACCCGCATGCCCGCGAATACGAGCGGCCCTGTTTGGCAATGCTGGAGAGTGTGATTGATGCTCAGGCGGCTCTTGTCGCGCAATGGAAGTTAATTGGCTTCATTCACGGGGTGATGAATACAGATAACACCTCAGTGAGCGGGGAAACCATTGACTATGGACCGTGCGCGTTCATGGATACGTATGATCCAAACACCGTTTACAGTTCAATTGACCAGCAGGGTCGATATGCTTATTCCAATCAGGCGCCGATAGCCCACTGGAATCTTGCCGGTTTAGCGCAGACTTTGATTCCACTGATTGATGAAAACAGCGAAAAAGCAGTCGAACTCGCTCAGGATTTGATTAATACTTTTCCCCAGAAATTTGAAACCGCGTATAACGTTGGCGCGGCAAAAAAACTGGGGCTCGGGACGGTTCAACAAGATGACGCAGTGCTCATGACGGAGTTACTGGGCACAATGGCGGACCAAGATGCGGATTTCACATTGGTGTTTCGGGGACTGTCTTCGTTAGCTAACCAATCAAGCGATGAAGATGACGCGGTTCGAGCTCTTTTTAAAGACGGATCGGCATTTGATCAGTGGGTTGATCGTTGGCGCGAAAGGCTCGCGGCAGAGTCAAGTGATGCGGTTAAGCGATGTGTCGATATGCAGTTGGTCAATCCTGCGTTTATTCCTCGAAATCACCGAATCGAGCAAGCGATTCGTGCAGCCGAAGACCATAATGATTTTTCGTTATTTGAAAAACTGCATACCGTCTTAACACAGCCATTTGCTGATCAGCCACAGGCTTGCGAATACCAAAAGCCACCGCGTCCTGAGGAAGTCGTCCAGGCTACTTTTTGTGGGACCTAGCTTGAGATCACGTTTGATGAAGGCGAATTTTTGAGATGAGCGAGTTGAAGAAAAATCTCGACGCCCGGTACTACACTGAGCCTCACATTTATGCATTAGAGCGCCAGCATATTTTTGATGCGAGTTGGCAGCCGGTGGCACCCGTCAGTTTTTTTAAGGAGAAGGGTGATTATCTTACGCTGGATATTGCCGGCACAAAAATTTTTGTAATTCGTGATGACTCGGGGGACCTTCGCGCCTTCCGGAATCTATGTCGTCACCGGGGCGCGGTTTTGTTAAGCGAGGGTCAAGGCCGGTGTCGGTCGATTCGCTGTCCATATCATAACTGGGTGTATGGCCTTGATGGCGTGCTGACGCGAGCCCCATGGTTTGAGGAAAAAGAAAAATTAAATTTAGACGACTGGCCGCTTTATGCATTAGCGATTGAGATCTGGCGGGGACTGGTATTTGTTTGCATAAAAAAATCCACCAATCTGACAACTCAACTCGGTGATCTGTTGGCCGAAGTCCGGGACGATCAAATCGAGGAGTTTCAATGGGTTGAAAGACGCCGATTGGTGTTTGATGCCAACTGGAAGATCTACACCGATAATTTTGTTGAGGGCTACCACATCCCAGGCATTCACCCTGATTTTTTTAAAGCGATTGATTTCGATCAGTTTGAGACAACCGCAAGTGATAACCTGGTACGCATGAGTGCGCCTACTCGAGGCGATCTTTTTTATAAAGGTCGTTGGTTATGGATGTGGCCTAATTGGACGATGTCATTTTTTGAAGGCGGTATGAACACCTCAAGAATTAATCCCATATCGGAGAACAAAACCGAGCTTGTTTACGATTTCTATTTTACTGATGTGTCAAGTGCTAACAGCCCGGGCCGTGAGGAGATCATCGCCAACAACATTGCGGTAATTGAGCAGGATTTTGATATTTGCCTAACCACCCATCAAAACTATTTGTCGGGTGGTTATGAGCCGGGGCCACTGAGCCCCCGCCATGAAAAAGGCGTACACTCTTTTCAAACGTCAGTGAAAGACGCAATTGGTGAAGTGTCTTTTTAACTTCCGAACCGATTTGTGCGGCGATCGTAAAAGATACTTAAAAATCAGATTGCTTAGCCATGATAATGGCGGTAATTACTTCGTTGTAAGGTGCGGAAAGGCCAAGATGTTTCGCGGTCTCTGGCACCATGCCATTAATCGCGTCGACTTCTGTTTTTCGTTGAGCCATTAGATCCAGCAACATCGACGGTCGTGCCTCAGGCATTTTGCTGCCGAAGTCTTTGACGTACGACACCGGGTCGTCAAACGAGAAGTGAATGCCTTTGGCCTTGCCAATTTCATAAGCTTCAATTGCAAGATGTTTTGCAATGGCCCAAGTGATGGGATCGTTGATGACTTCACCGAGCGTTCGATCAAAAGCAGCTGCGGACCCACTCATTGCAACGTTACAAATAAATTTTTCCCAGATCAACTGATTGATATCTTCAAAGGTTTTAACATTGAAGCCGGCTTCCTGCCAAATCTTTGCAACATTCTCGAGTCGGGTTGTGATACCGCCATGCATCTCTCCGAGTCGAATGAGCTCCATACCATTGTGGTGAACATGACCGGCTTTTGGAATCGAGGCGCCGAATCCGCCAGCCACACCGAGGAGAATGTTTTCACTTGTAATATTGGCCTGGATTCGTTCGCCCGCTCCAAGACCGTTTTGAATGGTAAGAATAAGTGTCGAATCAGTCAGAATCGGATCGAGGCTTTTTGCGGCTGCTCCCACGCCCGAGGCTTTCGTCGCGATGACCACCAGGTCGCATGGGCCAGCGTCCGCGATGTTTGTGGATGCGTTTATGCCGGCCACTATCCGGTCTCCACTAAATCCCGAAACGTTCAGGCCAAATCTTTGGATTGCAGCCACATGCTCTTGCCAAAGGTCGATGGCCCAGACATCGTTCCCGCTTTCAGCGAGGAGCGCCGCATATACGGATCCCATCGCGCCCGCACCAATAATTGCGATTTTCATGATTTAAGTAATTGATTTATTGAAAATTTAAACAAAATTCTATGAATGGGTTAACAGTTGAGTCTCGCTTAAGATCAAACCATCTGAATCAGCGTAAAGGAAATCTCCAGGTCGAAACAAGATGCCTCCAAAACGAACGGCAATGTCTAGTTGCCCGCCACCTTCTTTTGAAGGGCGGGTGGGGTTAGTGCCTAGCGCTTTAACGCCAACAGGCAGTTTTCCAATTTCGGCGCTGTCGCGGATACAGCCATTAATCAGAACGCCTGCCCAATGATTATCTATCGCAAGTTGTGCCAGTTTGTCACCCAGCATCGCGCAGCGCATTGATCCACCACCATCGATGACCAGTACGTGGCCTTTGCCATCAGCTTCAAGAGTCGAGCGGGTCATTTGAAAGTTTTCAAATGCTTTGAGAATTTTTATGGGTCCGGTAAATGAGTCTAGTCCGCCAAAGTCCCGAAAGATGGGGGCGCAAACTTGTAGCGACTCACCGTGTTCGTCATAAAGGTCAGCAGTCGATATTTTTGTAGTCATGATGATTTGCACCAGTTGTGTTTTTGACCCGCCTCAATGGCAAGCGATTTGTAAAGGAGTTCTTGGCCAAGACTGACGTTGTTCAAATAGACGACCGCTTTAAGATCACCGTTTGGCTGCCGGATTTGCTCGTCGACGGCGATTTCGGTTGTGGCCTGAATTTGTTGATAAATAAATTGCTCGGCCGCAATCGCTTTCTGACCTTCAGCCTCACACCAGTTGGCCTGGCCGGTGTTATCAGGTTCAAGGCGCGGCACGATGATGTTTGCAATATGAACGACTTCTTCTTCGCCTTCAATTTCCAGAACCAGCGTATCGCCGTCGACCACGCTGACCAACCCGGCTTCCGTATAGTTGCAGGGGCATCCCGCAGCCGTTGCACCAGAAACAAAAATTAGCGCCTGAATAGCGATAAAAAAAAATTTAAAAGGAATTCTCAACATGCCTTTATAAGTATTTTCTTATGCAACATTTTGATGCAGTTTCAGTGATCATTAATTGGCGAAATAAAAAATTGATATTGATAGTTTAGCCGTATCTTCCCTTTAAAAAACTGCAAAAAAGAATAAGCGGTTGACTGAAATTGCTCGCTATGTTTAATTGTTTGTAGCCATTTGGCAAGCGCATAGGGCGTCTTACGTCTGGGGCGTCAATTAGATTGTAAAAAAATAACTTTTAGAAACGTTAGCGCTTTCGAACCTTGGAGGAATAAAGTTCTATGAAAGACATTCAAAATTATCAACAGATGTATCGCGATGGTCGTTTAAGTCGGCGAGAGTTTTTGTCAGCGATGGGTGCACTCGGGATCTCTGCAGCGGCAGCCGGAACGCTTCTGACTTCTGCCAGTGCCTTAGCATCATCACCAAACCGTGGTGGGTCTGTCATTTTTGCGTCCAATCTTCACGGACCCGATGACACGCTGGATCCGATCCTCGGCACGTCAACGATCGACTATACCCGTGCAAACACCATGTACAACGGTCTGATTCAGGTTGGGGACGACATGAGTCTGCATCCCGAGCTCGCCGAAGAGTGGGATGTGAATGATGACGCGACACAGTACACCTTCAAAATCCGCAAGGGTGTGGCGTTTCACGGCGGCGGTGAACTGACCGCTAAAGATGTCGTGTTCAGTATGAATCGTCATATTGCGGCAGGTTCTCCTTCTTCGATTAAATCTTTCTTCGCTAGTGTTATCGAATGGAGGGCGCTTGATAAGTACACGGTGAAACTGAATCTGAGTTCACCTGACGCGGATATGCCGATTAAATTGACCCAGCCGCAGGCGAAGATCGTGAAAGCCAACACCATGAACTGGTGGGAAGCGGGTACGGGCCCTTACAGGATGGATTCATTTCAGGCGGGTGTGAAGTCAACGCACTCACGGAACGACAACTACTGGCGTGACACCGGTCAATGGCTTGATGGTATCGAGATCACGGCGATCACTGATCCCAATGCACGACTGAACGCATTGCTTGCGGGCAGTGTCGATATGGTCACCTTGATCAACGCCAAGACCATCGGTCGAATTGAGGAGTCCGGTAACAAGGTATTGTCAATTCCTTCGGGTCTTTATGGCGGTCTTTGTTGCCTGAAAAACACCGCGCCAGGATCAGACGATGACTTTGTACAGGGCCTGCGTTATATCCAGGATCGCGAGCGAATTGTCCGCAAATTCCTCAGAGGTCAAGGTACCGTGGGTAATGATCATCCGATTAATGTTGCATACGGCGGCGACCATTGTAGTGAGCTTCCACAAATTGCATATGATCCGGACAAGGCCAAGTATCATTTGAATAAGTCGGGCATTAACGAAGCAGAAGCTTATGTTGCACCTGTGGTCGGCTTTATCGAAGACGCCATGCTCCTGATGCAGGCTAACCTTAAGAAGATCGGCTTTAACTTGAAGATCAAAAAGGTGCCGACGGACGGATACTGGGGTGCGGTTTGGATGAAAGAACCGTTGAACGTGGTGACCTGGAACATGCGTCCGACTGCTAACTCGATGATGGCGATTCAGTTCGCGCCGAACGGCAACTGGAACGACACGTTCTGGAACGACGACCGCATGGGCACGTTACTCAAGAGTTCGTTGGCCGAGACTGATGCGGCTAAACGTCACGAGATGCATTGCGAGATGCAAAAACTGGTATCCACCAAGAGCGGTATGGTCATTCCGGCCCATACCAACATTCTTGATGCGCATAATCCTAAAATCCACGGCTTCTCAAATTGCCCATTGGGCCAGTTTGGCGGTAATGGATGGGCGGAGTTTATCTGGAAAGACGCGTAAACCCGTCAACTTAGTTGCAATTAGAAAGGGTTCGCACGTGGTTGTGCGAACCCTTTTGTTTGATGAACTCTAATTTCAGGACTCCGGATAAATCAAAATGGTTTGGCGCGCGCTACTTGCCCGTTTAGGTATCAGCCTAGTAACGCTGTGGGTGGTTTCTGTACTCATTTTTATCGGTACCAATTTATTGCCGGGGGATATTGCCCAAATCATTCTCGGCCAGATGGCAACGCCGGAAAACACCGCGGTGCTGCGTGCAAAACTGGGACTCGATAAGCATCCAATCGAGCAGTACCTTGTTTGGCTATCCAATGTGGCAATGGGAGATCTTGGTATCTCGAAAGCGGGATTGGGTGCCGGTCTCGGTACGCCAATCGTCGAGATGCTTGGCCCGCGCATTGATAACACTGCTATGTTGACAGTATTAGTGGGTGCCATTGCGATACCCATCTCTGTGGCCCTTGGGTTATTGGCCGCGATGCATCCAGGCACGCGACTGGATCGCACGATTACTTTTTCAACTTTAAATATTATCTCGATCCCCGATTTTTTAATCGCCACTATTTTAGTACTGGTGTTTGCGGTCTCTTTGGGCTGGCTGCCCTCGATCGTTTATTTGCGAGGTGATGAGAGCGGTTGGGTGTTGATGAAAACAATCGCAATGCCGCTTTTGACCTTGGTCATTTTGGTATCTGCTCAGATTATCCGAATGACGCGAGCCACGGTGCTGAACGTGATGAGTTCGCCTTACGTTGAGATGGCGATTTTAAAAGGCATTCCGCGTCGCAGAATCATTCTTCGCCACGCACTTTTTAATGCGATCGGACCGATCGTTAATGTGATTGCCCTTAACCTCGCTTGGCTGGTGGGGGGCGTTGTGGTGGTCGAACAGATTTTTTCCTATCCGGGTCTCGCCAAATTAATGATTGAGGCCGTACAGATGCGGGATATGCCGCTCGTTCAGGCCTGCGCCATGATCTTTTGCGCGGTTTATGTTGTGTTGATATTTATCGCGGACATGGCGACGATTCTTTCAAACCCCCGTTTACGTCATCCTAAATAAAAATCATGTCTGAACAAACGAACAGCACTGACGAATCGTTCAGCTTTGACGAGTTGCCAGATGCGCCGCCAAAGCGCAAGATCAAGTTAAGTTGGCCGGGCAAGATCGGAATTGCAATTATTCTTTTTTGGAGCGTAATAGTTGTTATCGGGCCGAGCATCGCACCCTATCACGAGGCCGATATTCTGGATGAAGAACTATTTATTTTGCCCGGCAGTGATGAGATGTACCCGGAGACTGAGTTTCAGCCACCCAGCAAGATTGTATATCTCGGCAGCGACTATATTGGTCGGGACCTGTTATCTCGTATTCTGTATGGTGCCCGGACCACAATCGGCATCTCGGTGCTCGCGACATTATTGGCTTATTTAATTGGCGTAACGGCCGGTATTGCAGCATCGGTTGGGAGTCGTTATCTGGATATGGGATTGAGCCGTGTTAATGATGCGCTGCTTTCAATACCCTCGATTATGTTCGCGTTGGTTCTCATCGCGGCGTTAAACAGCCCGGGTATTTTCTGGTTGATTTTGATTACCGGTTTTATTTATGCGGCGAGCGTGTTCCGAATTGCGCGCTCACTCGGGCAGGAAGTGATGGTGAGCGATTTTGTTGAAGCTGCCAAGGTCCGCGGTGAAGGACTATGGTGGATTATTACCCGTGAGATTCTGCCGAACATTGCCATGCCGCTGGCAACCGACTTTGGCTTGCGATTTGTCTGGGTCATATTGTTTATTTCGTCGTTGAGCTTCCTTGGGCTGGGCGTACAACCCCCGATGTCGGATTGGGGCAGCATGGTCAAGGAGAATCTCCCTGGCTTGGTTCTGGGCTCCTATGCGCCGCTCATGCCGGCTTTCGCGATTGCGAGTCTGACGATCTCGGTCAACATGATTGTGGATGATCTCTCTGCTGCAACAGGCGGAAAACTGGCAAAGAGAATGATCTCATGAGCGCGCTTCTTGAAGTAGATAATTTACAAATCAGCGCGCGCAATGACGATGACGAGTTAACGCCTATTGTCAAAGGCGTTAGTTTTAATGTGGAGCCTGGAGAGGTTGTCGCTTTAATTGGCGAGTCGGGCTCGGGTAAAACCACAATCGCACTTTCATCCCTAGGCTATACAAAGCCAGGGCTGGAATTTGTTGGTGGTGAGGTTCGACTTCAAGGCGAAGACGTAATCTCAATGCAAAATAATCGCTTGCGCGGGCTACGGGGTCAGCGCGTTGCCTATCTTGCGCAAAGTGCGGCGGCTACCTTCAACCCCGCGCTCACTATTGGCGAACAAGTCACGGAGTCAACCGTTTTGCATGGCCTGATGTCTCAAGAAGAGGCAAACCGCCGCGCTGAAGATCTGTATCGAGCCTTAGAGTTGCCAGACCCTGATCGGCTTGGAAAACGATACCCTCATCAGGTTTCGGGTGGTCAGCTACAGCGCTTGATGGCGGCAACCGCCCTTTGCGGAAAGCCTGATCTTTTGGTTCTTGACGAACCCACAACGGCTTTGGATGTGACAACGCAAATTGAGGTTCTAAAGTCTTTTAAGTCGGTTATCAAACAGGAAGGGGCATCCGCTATTTATGTGACCCATGATCTCTCAGTGGTCGCGCAGATCGCTGATCATATCGTTGTGTTGTACGCGGGAGAGATTCAGGAGTATGGCACGGCTGATCAAGTCGTGACCCAACCGAGCCATGAATACACGCGACGATTGATGCATGCAGTGCGACCTCCGCCGGCCGCAGGCCAGGGCGATGATACTTCTGATTTGCATCAACGCAAAGCGCCCGCGCTCGAGGTCAAAAATCTGCTTGCCGGTTACGGTAGAACCCAAAACGGCGTCCCTGAGATTACAGTACTGCGCGATGTAAATGTTTCGATTGAACGCGGACACAGCGTCGGCGTAATCGGAGAGTCGGGCTGCGGTAAATCGACGCTGGCCCGGGTGATGGCAGGATTGCTGCCGGCTGCACAGGGTGAAGTCCTGTTAGATGGCGCAGCATTGCAGCCTGCCTTGCAACAACGAAGTCGTAGTGAGTTACAAAAAATACAGTTTGTATTTCAGATGGCCGATACAGCGCTTAACCCGCGTCAGCGAATCGATAGGATACTTGGCCGCCCCGTTGAGTTTTATCACGGACTCAAGGGTGAAGAGAAACGCCGGCGGGTAGGCGAGCTTTTACAAATGGTGGAACTGCCTCAGGAGTTTGCGGGAAGATATCCAGAAGAGCTTTCGGGCGGACAAAAGCAGCGTATTAATCTCGCGCGCGCCTTAGCGGCGTCTCCTGAAGTGTTGCTTTGCGATGAGGTCATCTCGGCGTTGGATTCGATTGTGGGCGCAAATGTTATTGAACTGTTAAAAAGACTACGCCAGAAGACCGGCGTCTCTTTTGTGTTTATAAGTCACGATCTTTCGACAGTCGCATCATTTGCCGATCAGATTGTTGTGTTGTATGCGGGCCGAGTGGTGGAACAAGGGCCAACTAACGCCGTGCTCTCTCCGCCTTATCATCCCTATACCCGTCTTTTAATCAGCTCTGTTCCTGAGTTGCGAGTGGGTTGGCTAGAAGAAACGATGGAGACCCAGGAGGCGCAGGCAGGTATTGATCGGGTGGTCACTCTCACAGATAAAGGCTGCCCATTTTTTGATCGTTGTCCGCGTGCAATGAAGGGAACCTGCGATGAGGAAACGCCGCCTGTGCGAAGTTTGACCGGAAGTCATTCAATCGAATGTCATCTCAGTGAGGCTGAGTTCGCGCAGTAGCCGCATTTGCTCAGACAGCCGTCATTGATGGCGAAAACGCGTGGTTAATATAATCCGTCACTCTCTTGGCTGACGTTGTATTTCTCGAAGGCTGTGCCAGAATGTGCTGATGCCTGAATATCGAACAAGCTCTCTAGCCAAGAAACTGCCGTCGACCGTTCCTTTTGTTGGGCCCGAGGCGCAGGAGCGCGCGCATGAAAGAGCGTTTCGCGTCCGGATCGGCGCAAACGAGAGCGTATTCGGACCTTCTCCTCAAGTTAAAAAAGCGATTAACACTGCGGCGATCAATGCCTGGAAATATGGTGATCCCGAATTTTTTGATCTACGCCACGCCATTGCTGAGCACCATAAGGTAGCGCCTGAGCACATCATGGTGGGTGAAGGAATTGACGGCTTGTTTGGCTACCTTGCCCGATTGTTTATCGAACCGGGTGATCAGGTTGTCACGTCGGCAGGTGCTTACCCGACGTTTAATTTCCATGTCGCAGGTTATGGTGGTGAATTAGCGCTTGCATCGTATCGGGATGATCATGAAGACGCTGATGCACTTATTGAGCTTAGCCAGATACACCGCCCCAAATTAATTTATATCGCGAACCCTGATAATCCGATGGGGACATGGTGGCCGGCCAACACAATCGAAAAAATGATTGAGCAGGTACCTGATGGATCGCTCCTTGTGCTCGATGAGGCTTACGGGGAGTTTGCGCCAGATGGCGTGTTGCCAACCATAGATCCTTTTGATCCTTGTGTCCTGAGGTTTCGAACATTCTCAAAGGCGTATGGTCTAGCCGGGATTCGGGTTGGATATGCCATTGGTGAACCCACCTTGATTAAAGAGTTTAATAAAATTCGAAACCACTTTGGCGTGGGCAGTCTCGCTCAAGCCGCTTGTGTGGCTGCGCTCTCTGATCAGGCTTACCTGATGCAGACAGTGTTGGATGTTGCAGCGGCAAGAGAGCGGCTTTATCAGATCGCGCTCGACAATGATATTCAATCGATACCATCCGCAACAAACTTCGTGGCCCTGGATTGTGGCAGGGACGGCGAGTTTGCTTCCACGGTTTTACAGCATTTGATTGGTAACGGTATTTTTGTGAGGATGCCAGGGATCGCGCCATTGAATCGATGTATCCGAGTGTCGGTGGGAGAGCAGAAAGATTTGGATCAGTTTGCTGAGGCGCTCAAGGGGGCGCTGAAAGCGGTCTCAGGATAAATCAGCGGTACATCCTCATTTCAAAGTCAGGAGAAAATTATGTCGATCAGTCTTGATCAAGCGCAAGTCGTTGTAGCAAATACTATTGCTGAAGCTCGGAAACTCGACCTTAAGCCCGTCAGTGTGATTGTGCTGGATCCGCGGGGATCTATCGTCTCGGCGGGCTCAGAAGATGGCGTGAGTGCAATGCGGGCCCAGATCGCTCATGGGAAGGCTAACGCGGCGATTCAGTTGGGCATGGGAACGCGAGCGCTGATGAATCGCGCAGAACAACAGGCGTACTTCATTCAGGCGATGAATGGATTGGCGGGGGGTGATATGGTTCCGGTCCCGGGTGGTTTACTGTTGCGAGACGGATCCGGTACGCTTCTGGGCGCCGTTGGTATTTCGGGAGATACGTCAGATAACGATGAGGCAGCCGCTTTAGGCGGCGTCGCGGCCGCAGGCCTTGTGGCAGAGACAGGTTGAATGGGAAACGATGACTGAAATACAAGCACATGTCTGCTTGAGCTGGCAATTTTGAGCAATCGGTTATGTCGCTAAGCTCTCTCGAAGTGTCTTGATATGCTCAACACCAAGCCCGCAACAGCATCCGAGTGCGTTGATGCCCTGTGCGCACCATTCATTTGACGCTTGAAGATAAGCCTCGGGCGAGATCACTCCATCAAAATCCCATGCATGCTTGTTTTGGTTTTTAACTCTATCTCCACGACTATGGGCATAAACCCCGGTCGAACCCACCCAGCTCTCGTTGAGTGCGCTTAAGCAGTCCGTAATGATATCCACCTCGGTATGCATGATGCTAATCAAGGGAATCTTGTAGTCCTTTAATGACTCTAATGCGCTTGATAGAGGTTCTCCGTTCCTCAGGCAGACAACGCCCTGGCTATCAATCATGCAGGTCACACCAACCCATACGGGTAGATCACTGGCGAGCGCGCCCTCCAGAGTGACACACATCCGATCAATATCGATCATCATTTCCAGCATCAGAAAATCAGCGCCAGCGTTTTTCATGATCTGAGCCTGATCGGTAACGCTCGCGCTAAGCGCGCTCAGTGAAGGTTTGTTTCCTGTAAAGCTCCAGTAGGAGATACCGCCCGCCACCAGCACGTCAGGCGCGTGAGATTGATCGCGCGCTTCAACCGCTAGCTCCACGCCTCGGCGGTTAAGCGTCTCAAAATGCTCTGCCATGCCGGCATCTCGCAGCGTGTGTTCGCAGGTCGCAAACGTATTGCTGATAATAATTTGAGATCCCGCGCGAATGTAATCCTGGTGAACTTCTCGAACGACCGACGGATGACTCAGTGCGCCACCACCGTTCCATGCATTATTAAGTTGAGGAACCCCTCGCCGCTCGATCTCGGTGCCGGTCGCGCCATCGATAAGGATGAGCTCTCCTGCATTCATTCGAGTCACTAGTTTTTGATATCGATTGTTCATGAGATTTGGGAAGTCAGTCTTTACTGAATTAAATTTAAGAGAGACCCTTGGGCTTGTGTTCAGAGTCCGCGTACAGGGTTTGAGTAATCGCTTCGAGCGAGCGTTTTTGATGCTCAATATTTTCTAATGGATCCTGTGACACCGGACCGTTTTCAAGATCAAAGTGGCCAAAATGATCTTCACCTCGGACCAGAATAGCAGTATCACGGGGACCTTCCTTGATTGCGTGAGTGGGTAGATAATCCATCAGGAGACCTATTCTGCGATCGTCAGATTGATTCAGTCCGGAGCTGTGAATAATGCCGTGGTTAATTATCGTGACTTCACCCGGGGCAAGTTCAATATCTAAAGCGGTTGAGTCGTCGAATGGCTCATCAATAAACTGGGCGCGCGATAAGATGCTTTTGGAATCATGCCCCTCCTGATGTGAGAGTAATGCCCATTTGTGTGAGCCGGGAATCACGCGAAGGCATCCACTTTTCTGAGTTGCAGGGCTCAATGCGAGCCAACAGATTGCCAGGAAGGGTTTCAATTTAATGTAGGCCGTATCCTGATGCCAGGCCGCATGCTGGCCTGTATTCGACTCTTTGATTCGGAATGTGGAATTCCAGTGGAGTAGATTAGGACCGAGAAGATCTTCCATCAGATTCAGGAGGCGCTCATCTCTGGACAGGCGATCAACAGCAGGCAAAATCAGATTAGCTTTGAAATCAAGTTGTCCGGCTAGTTCAGGATGGCGAGCTTCAAAGTTTTCAACCTCCGCTCGAAGCGAAATTGCCTCATCGGTGGCCAAGATTCGAACGGGCGGCAAGAAGCCGAACTCCTTGAAATGTTCAATTTGACTCTGATTGAGAAACGAAGTCGTCATCTGTTGGCCTGCTGTTAGGGAGATCTCGGTGATATTCGTTCAAAATGAGCGCAGTTAAAATTGTAAAGGATTTTTGTCAGGCGATGATTCTTGGGTAAAAACTAGTTTTTATCAAAAAAATAACTGGTGCGTTTGTCTCGGCAAAGGTATGATTTTGTGCGCATAAAAACATCCGGATATCCTGCAAAATGTTTCAACTGACTCCTTCCATCCGCTTGAGGCGAACGCCTTTTTCAAATCGGGTTGAGCAGGCGGGCGCAACAGCCTTCACGGTTTACAACCATATGCGACTTGCTTCATTTTATGAGTCGCCCGAAGCGGACTATCGACATTTAAAAACCGCAGTACAAGTATGGGACGTCTCCGTTGAACGCCAGGTAGAGGTCATAGGACCTGATGCATTGCGTCTGGTCCAGATGACGACACCACGGGATATGTCCAGAATGCAGGATGATCAGTGCTACTACATCCCGATGGTGGATACCGACGGCAAGTTAATGAATGATCCAGTTGCGATACGCCTGAATCAAGATCGTTATTGGCTATCGCTGGCAGATTCGGACATGCTTCTTTACTGTAAAGGCCTGGCAGCGGCTGGCAAACTTGATGTCGAAGTTTTTGAGCCTGACGTGTCGCCGCTGGCTATTCAGGGGCCCAAAGCCGACGAGTTGGTTGCTCGTGTATTTGGCGAGGATGTCGTAAAAACGCGGTTTTTTAGACATACAACGATTAACTTCGAAGGCCAGGATATGATTCTGGCGAGATCGGGATGGTCCCATCAGGGGGGTTTTGAGCTTTATCTTGATGGAAGTGAGTACGGCGAGGCGGTTTGGGACGCATTATTTGCCGCTGGTGAAGATCTTGATGTTCGGGCCGGGTGCCCCAACTTAATCGAGCGAATTGAAGCTGGATTGCTTTCATTTGGCAGTGATGTGACATACGCCCATACGCCTTTTGAGGCGGGGCTCACTAAGTATTGCAATCTCGAAACCGTTCAGGGGTTCCTTGGACGTGATGCCTTAATGAAGTCGAAGGATCCTGTGAGGCAGATTCGGGCATTATCGGTGGAGGGTGATCCAGTACCACCGATCAATCACCCCTGGCCACTACTTGATACGTCAGGTTCAGTTGTGGGACATATCTCGTCTTCAACCTGGTCTCCGGATTTTGAGACTAATGTCACCATCGCAATGGTAAACCGAACGCATTGGGATTCTGGCACAAAATTAACTGCAAAAATTCCTGATCGCGAACGTACGGCGACGGTGCGATCAGGATTTTGGATCTAAGATATTTGGTCGATGATTAAACGATATGGGATTACATAAAGAACTAGACGGTTTGCTTGTGGTCTCGATGGATCAAGCAGTAGCAGCACCCTATTGTGCATTGATGTTGGCGGACGCCGGCGCTCGCGTGATAAAAGTTGAACGCAAAGAAGGGGACTTCGCGAGAGGATATGATAAGGGTGCTGATGGCAAGAGCGTTTTTTTCTCCTGGCTCAATCGCGGCAAGGAATCAATCTGTGTCGATATTAAAGATGCTAACGACGAGCAGTTGTTACGTTCGATGTTGAGCCGTGCCGATGTATTTCTTCACAACCTTGCACCCGGCGCGTTAGTCAGGCGAGGGTTTGGTGGAGATATTTTGCGCGAGACGAATCCCGGTCTTATTACTTGTGAGATTAACGGCTACGGCACGACCGGGGATTGGGCGCAAAAAAAAGCTTATGACGCGTTAGTGCAGGCCGAAAGCGGTATTTTTTCTGTTAACGGAACCCATGAGCATCCCTCTCGGGTTGGGATTTCGATTTGTGACATCTCGTCCGGGCAGACGGCTTTTTCTACGATTCTTCGTGCGCTAATACAACGAGGTGTTACAGGAGTTGGAATTGATATTTCAATATCAATGTTCGATGTGATGGCGGACTACATGAATTTCCCACTGCTGTCACACCGCTATCTGGGTCAGGCGCCCGGACGAATGGGCATTACCCATCCCTTAATTGCACCATATGGGGCTTACCCGGCTAAAGGCGGCGAGCAAGTGATGATTTCGATTCAAAGTGATCGAGAGTGGCAAAATTTTTGTGATTCGGTCTTGGATCAGCCTGAGCTTGGTAAAGATTCACGCTTTGCAGACAATACGCATCGTGTTCAGAATCGTGATGATATGGATAAGGCGATCAATTCAACTTTCAGCGTTCACGATATCGATGAGTTGATTAGAATTCTTGATCAAGCGAAGATTGCAAACAGTCGACTCAGTAGTGTTTCTGATCTTTCAGATCATGAGTTGATTCGAAACGTAGTGGCTGATTTCGATGGTACTAAAGTCAGCATGGCAGATCTCCCTGTTGAGACTGATGCCGATCGGCCTCGGGTGGTCCCGACTTTGGATCAACATGGGCCGGCAATTAGATCCGAATTTTCCCAGAGCAGTAGAAACTAAATATGAGTATTAAACCGCCTACCTATAGCCTTGATCATCCTGAAATAAGAGAGAGCGTTACACGTCTTTGCGCTGATTTTCCGGGAGAATATTGGCGGCGATGTGATCGAGAACAGGCTTACCCCAGTGAGTTCGTACAAGCGCTGACGGCTGCCGGTTTTCTGAGCGCTTTAATCCCCGAGCAGTATGAGGGTTCAGGGTTGCCGCTTTCAGCGGGCGCTGCGATTTTGGAAGAAATCCACCGTTCGGGAGGCAACGCGGGTGCTTGTCATGCGCAGATGTATACGATGGGCACCTTGTTGCGTCACGGCTCTGAGACCCAAAAAGAAACTTATCTGCCCGCAATCGCGCGAGGAGAACTTCGACTTCAGGCTTTCGGGGTGACGGAGCCTACCAGTGGTACCGATACATCGTCGTTGAGAACAACCGCTCGTCTGGATGGCGATCATTTTGTTGTCAATGGTCAAAAAATCTGGACGTCACGATCTGAGTATTCAGATTTAATGATTCTGTTGTGTCGAACGACGCCTCAAGATAAGACTCAGAAGAAGACGGATGGACTTTCTGTGCTGCTGGTCGACATGCGCGAGGCGCGAGATAAGACGCTGACGATCCGCCCGATTCGCACAATGATGAACCATGCGACTACCGAGATTTTTTTTGATGATATGCGGGTGCCAGCCCATCATCTGATTGGCGAAGAAGGAAAAGGTTTTAGGTACATTCTCTCCGGCATGAATGCTGAGCGGATTCTGATCGCAGCGGAATGCATTGGGGATGCAAAGTGGTTTATCGAGAAAGCAACAGCGTATGCCGCTGAACGTTCAGTGTTTGGTCGGCCGATTGGCCAGAATCAGGGCGTTCAGTTTCCCATTGCGCGAGCATATGCCCAGATGCGGGCAGCGGAGCTCGTTCTACGTGAAGCGATACAACTCTATGATGCAGGTGAGAATCCGGGTGAAGAGGCGAACTTGGCTAAAATGCTCGCAGCCGAAGCATCCTGGGCGGCCGCTGAGATGTGCGTCCAGACCCATGGCGGATTTGGTTTTGCAGAAGAGTATGACGTTGAGCGAAAATTCCGCGAAACACGACTTTATCAAGTGGCCCCGATCTCTACTAATCTGATCCTAAGCTACGTTGGCGAGCATGTGCTGGGTTTGCCACGGTCGTATTAACTGTAATAAGAGCCAGGCATGACAGAAGAATACAAACAGAGTGTGCAGTCTCGCCGAAGTTTCATTTTTGCTCCCGGGTTGAGGCCAGAGTTGTATCCAAAGGCCTTGGCGAGCGGTGCTGATATTGTGTGTGTTGAACTCGAAGACGGGATCGCGCCGCATGATAAGGATGAAGCGCGGGAAAAGACCCTGACGCTTTTTGCTGAACCGCAGGCCAATGACGGAGTCGAGCGGATTGTTCGTATTAATTGTCTGCGGTCAGTTGTCGGGCTGGACGATGTTAAGGCAATTCTTGCGACAGAAACGCCGCCGCCGGCATTGATGCTACCGAAGGTGGTTTCTCCGGATGAAGTAGTTTGGCTTGATGATCTGCTTACCGAACGTGGCCGCGATACCCGTCTCCATATCATCATTGAGATGAATGCCGGTCTCGAAGCCGTTTTCGACATTGCCCGATCGAGTTCTCGTATCGATGCGCTGTTCTTTGGTGGGGTGGATATGGCGGCAGATCTGAGATGCAAGAATGCTTGGGAGCCGTTGCTCTATGCGCGATCCCGGGTTGTGCATGCCGCCGCCAGTGTCGGCGTGGATGCCGTGGATGTGCCTTATTTGGATCTTGAAGATTTGGAGGGTATGAAGATCCAGGCTCGCCAGGCCAGAGATCTCGGTTTTAGCGGTAAGGGAGCCATTCATCCTAAACAGATTGCTGATCTTAATGAGGTGTTCACGCCCTCGGCAGAGGAGGTCGCCCGGGCTCGTAAAGTCGTTACTGCTTTTGAGGAAGCCAACACCGGACTCGTAGTCGTGGATGGAAAGCTAATTGAAAAGCCGGTGGTCCGGGAGATGCAGCGAATTCTCTCCGTGGCGGATCGTGCCGGGGTCTAGATTGTTAAAACGACGCGCTTAACTGAAACACTCGTTGAGCGCGTCAGCGCCATCACGCAGTGCTTCGGTGGCCTGATTGAGCATACGGCTGTAATGGATAAAACTATGCAGCACCCCAGGATAGATTTTCAAAGTCGCTGGCCGACCCTCTCTTTCCATGGCCTTGTAAAGCGCTATCGAATCATCCTGTAGCGGGTCGCATTCGGCCGCTGCGATGAAGGCGCGTGGTAGTAAGCCGATGTCTCCTTTTAAAACATTGAATCGAGGATCATTTCTGTCGTGGGCGTCGCCCAGGTAACTCGTCAGATAGAACTCTTTTTCCTCGCGGGTAAATTCGAACTCCGCGTTGCCGTACTGCTGCCAGGATGCTGACTCGGTTAGGCCGTACGCGCCGTAGTAAAGGAGCAGGAACTGAATGAGTCCAGGGTTTTGCTGGTGATAGAGTTGGGTGACCGAAACCGCCAGGTTCGCACCAGCAGAATCCCCCCCAATTCCCAGCTTGGCGCTATCAAGTCCGTGATCTGGACCGTGAGCCTGTAACCAGTCGAGCACGGCTCGCACTTCATTGAGCGCCACCGGAAACTTGTATTCGGGTGAGAGCGCATAGTCGACGCCAACAACCCAAGCGCCAGAGAAGTCAGCCAGCAGCCGCATCACCCGGTCATGGGTTTCAAGATTCCCGAGGATCCAGCCGCCACCATGAAGGTACAAAAGAGTGGGTCCCTCATCTAAATCATTTGGCTTGTAAATACGTATCGGTATATCCCGTACCGGTCCCGCAACGTGTGTGTTTATTACATCATGCATCTCAGGCTTGATTTCGTTCCACCAGACGCGCTCGGCGTTATACCCATTTCGGATTTCGTCGAGGGCGAGGTCTGCCACGTCACCCGCCCTGCCAGTCAGAGTCGCGCGTTTTTTCATGACCGCGATCATCTGGGGATCCAGTGTCACGTGGGTCAACCTTTTATTCGCGAGGATGCGGGGTCATAGAGCGGCTCCAGGTGAAGTGAGCAGGGTACTCGGGTGCCGGCGATCTCCAGACTGTAAACGCCACGCTCAAGATATTCTCGATCGACGCCGTCGGCATTTCGTACATAACCATAACCAATTGGGCGACCGATCGTGTGTCCAAAACCTGCGCTTGTCAGCCAGCCAACGCGCTGATCATCTCTGAAAATGGTCTCGCGTCCAATCAGATTGATGTTCGAAGCGTCTGTTGTAAAACAGGCGAGTTGTTTCTTTACCCCCTCACGTTTTTGTTGCAGGAGAGCTTCCTTGCCCAGGAAGTCCGTTTTGCCCGTGAGTTTGACCGCCCAGCCCAATCCGGCTTCTAGAGGGGTATGGTCTGGCGAGAGATCTGACCCCCACGCCCGGTAGCCTTTCTCAAGTCTCAGGCTTTCAATAGCACGGTATCCGGCGTTGCGAATGCCGAGGTCAGCTCCCGAGGATATCAGCGCCCGATAAACGTCGAGTGCGTGATCAATCGGAATATGCAACTCGTAACCGAGTTCGCCGACATAAGTGAGTCGAACTGCCGTGATGACAGATGACCTTACTTGCAGTTGCCGTGAGGCGGCAAAGGGCAGGGCAGTATCGTCTACATTCTCCGAAGCGACGCGGGCCAGCAGTTCACGAGATCGCGGGCCCATGACGGATAAAACCGCGAAACGGTCAGTTTGATCTGTAATCCTGACATCAAGGTTCTCTGGTAGGCTGCGCTGGATCCAGTGATAGTCATGAGTAACAAATCCAGTGCCGGTGACAAGATAAAAACGATCCGGGGCCAGCCGAGTTACGGTCAGATCGCTTTCGATACCGCCGCGGCTGTTGAGAAGCTGGGTATAGATCACCGATCCCACTGGTCGATCAATGCGGTTAGCACAGATCCACTCTAAAGCCTGGGCGCTGTCGGCTCCCTCGACGATGAACTTGCCAAAAGAGGTCTGGTCAAAGACTGCGACTGCTTCGCGCGCCACCCGGTGTTCATCGCCGGAGTAACGAACCCAATTTTGTTCACCAAAACTGTATTCATCCTCAGGCGTTACACCCTCGGGCGCAAACCAGTTTGGACGCTCCCAGCCGAGTTTTTCTCCAAAGCATGCGCCCTGGGATTTAAGTTCTTCATATAGCGGGGAGCACCGGAAGGGTCGACCCGACTGATGTTCCTCATGCGGCCACGCCATGGTGTAGTGCTTGCCATACATTTCATGCGTGCGCTCACGAACCCATTCGATCTCGGAATGAGGCTTGCCAAAGCGGCGGATATCAACGGGCCAAAGATCAAAGGGAGGTTCACCCCCCGCAATCCATTGGGCCAGCGCCTGCCCTGCGCCACCTCCAGCCGCGATGCCAAAAGCATTAAAGCCTGCAGCGACATAAAAGCCGGTAAGTTCCGGCGCCTCACCGAGGATAAAGTTGCCATCAGGCGTAAAACTCTCAGGACCATTGAGCAGCTCCTTGATACCGGCATGGGAAAGGGCAGGAACCCGCGGCAGAGCCTGTACCATCAGTTGTTCAAAATGATCCCAGTCTGAGTCCAGTAGTGAAAACGCAAACTTTTCGGGAAAGCCCGCTTGCGCCCAACCCACCGGGTTGGGTTCGTAGCCACCCATGACAAGGCCGCCGACTTCCTCTTTGAAGTACGTTAGACGGTCAGGATCTCTCAGTGTGGGGAGATCGGAAGTGACACCATCGATCGTTTCGGTAATGAGGTACTGATGCTGCACAGAGACCAATGGCACATTAACCCCTGCCAATTGACCGACTTCCCGGGCCCATTGCCCGGCACAGTTGACCAGAATTTCGCAATCCACAGGACCCGACGAAGTATCGATACCGGTGACGCGGCCGTTTTCAGCTCGCACACCAGTCACTTGGATGTTTTCAAGAATCGTTACGCCGTGATTGCGAGCGCCTTTCGCAAGTGCTTGGGTAATGTCAGACGGACTCGCTTGGCCGTCCGAAGGTAAAAATGCTGCGCCCAAAACGTCACTGACATCCATTAGTGGCCATAGATCTTTTGCTTCAGATGGCGTCAGCAGATGCATTTCAAGGCCGAAACTGCGCGCGGTTGTTGCCTGGCGTGCAATCTCGGTCATTCTGGATTGGTTGCAGGCAAGACGCAGACCGCCATTCATCTTCCAGCCCGTGGACAGTCCTGTTTCGGCCTCCAATCGGTCATACAGGGCGACAGAGTTGCCCAGTAATTGGGTAATGCCGGCTTGTGAACGCAGTTGGCCCACTAATCCAGCTGCATGCCAAGTACTGCCGCTGGTCAGTTGGTGTCGTTCCAGCAGCAGCACATCTTTGTACCCCAGTTGGGCCAGGTGATACGCTGTCGAGCATCCGGCGATTCCGCCACCGATGATTACGACCTGGACGTGTTGCGGCAGGGTTGTCATGTTAATAGTCTCCCTCGGGAATTTGTGATGTGGTCGTCTTTGAATACTTTCAGGCGGAAAAAGAATTCCATTGCTGCTCAAATCGCTCCAGGTTCTCGCGTGTGTACGCCACAAAGTCGAAATCGAGCTGGGAGTGAATTTCGGACACCATGCTCCAAAGTGTTTCTCGCAGTAAAGACGCACACTTCATCGCCTCAAATCCATGTCGAGTCTGGTCAGAAATGGGAGCGTTAAAGTAGTGCTGTAGTAGCCAATCCTCCTGATTTCTGGAGAGACTGTTATTCGATGCCAGATTGGCGAGATCAAAAAGCGGACTGTTGTAGCCAGCGTAGTCCCAGTCAACGAGCCAGAGCCGGTTACCATCGTCGATAAAGTTTGCGGCAAGAAGGTCGTTATGTCCGTAAACGATATCAACCGATCCGACGGCCGCCTCAAGAACTGCACCTTTTTCCTGTAGTCTGGGTAGCATGTCGCTCGAGCGACTGCCATCATTTTGGAGTGTTCCAAGGTAATCGCGGATGACGTGGAAGACCCAGAAGATGAGAGCCGGACCCCGGATCTGTTGGGCCAGTTCCCGATGACAGGTATGCAGCATCGGCAAGATTCGCTCAAGATATACATCCTGTCTGATTTCTGCCTCAGTGAGGGTCTTTCCTTCGATGAAATTTAGGATCAGCACTCCCGGTGCGTGGTATGCAACGGCGGGGGAAAGGCCGACTTTGGCTGCTGCGATACTGGCCTCAAGTTCGTTAAAGCGCATAACGCCGTGGAGGGGAATATCATCACCCATGCGGACAAAGAACTTTTTTCCTTGATCGATTACAACGAAATTCTGGTTGGTGATGCCGCCCTCGATGGGTTCGAGCGTGATACCCCCTTTCCAGAAGTCCAGTTCCCGTATCTGATGTTCAATTGTTTTACTCATAGAAAGGATCCACGGTTGTCTTAAGACTGAAGCCCAAACTCCATTCTCTTTCTTTGTGCCCACCGATTGATCAGGCGGTCAGCCACGATGGCGATACAGGC
>Ga0233427_10000839_pt1 | contig 36529 bp, 29 predicted proteins | sample SI_118_April2016_5_FD_179885 | JGI IMG/M metagenome (GOLD analysis project Ga0233427, IMG submission 179885) | Seawater microbial communities from Saanich Inlet, British Columbia, Canada - SI_118_April2016_100_MG | ecosystem: Environmental > Aquatic > Marine > Inlet | place: Canada: British...
AAGCAATCCATCGAGCTAGAGTCTCAATCATTACTGACTCTGGAGCAAAAGTGGCCTCAACCAATGAAAATGGCGAGTATCAAATTGAGGACATGCCTCTCGGCGAGTTCATCCTTATTGTTAATGGCAACTCTGGACTGAATGGCAACTCTGCCTTTTATGATAGCTTGATAATTGCCCAGGAAGGTGAGGCGCGACATGATATTGATTTGCCAAATGCTGGACTTGAAGTGCACGTGACCACTAGCTCTGATGGCAGTGTGGTAGCTCAAGTGCCAATTGCAGTGCGACCATTGAATGGCACAAATATTAGTGGCGGTGATTTCGGTTTAACCAACGCCGAGGGCGTTGCAAAGTTTCCGAGCTTGAACGACGGAGAGTATATGGTCAGCGTTGGCACTGCAGCGGCTTCATTTATTTCTCCACAAGATCATGGCTTAGGGTCAAAGATTATTTCAGGAATCTCTGTGCGCAATGGCATGGGAGTTGAGCGGCTCGATGTGAGCTTGGACGAAGGAGCAACGGTAAAAGTGCAAGTTGTTAATCAAGCAGGAGAACTAATGTCCGATGTTCATATGCACTACCTCGACGCTAACGGGCAACCGATGAATATCATCTCGCTCACTGGCACAAATTCTAAAGGTGTGGCTCAGCTTAAAGGTTTGCCAACCGGACCTGGGCGGATTATGGTGCGCCATACTGATTATGGTATGAGCGAGTTCGAAGTTAATCTCAACGAAGGTGAGTTAGTTAAGAAACGCGTAACTCTCGAAACTGGCACCAAGCTAATGGTGACCGTAGTTGACGAAAACGATCAGCCACTTAGTGGAGTGTTAGTTACTGCCTTAGACCATCGTGGTGCAGCGCTGTCCTATGTTTGGGCGGCATCTGAAACTCAGGCTACACAGACAGCATACTTCTCTGGCACCGCGCAAAAACTCGGCCCTTTACCTATTGGTAACTACAAAATTCAGCTTATCCGCCCTGGAAAAGACATCGTTGTTCATGACGTTTTTGTAAATGGTGAATCTGTGCAAAATCTTAGACTACGATTTAGTCAAGAATAGGGTAAACTAAGTGCATGTTTAGGCGCCTTTTCGTCGCTAATCGCGGTGAAGTTGCCGCGCGCATAGTTCGTGCCTGCCGCGAGCTACAGATTGAGACTGTTTGCGCGGCGTCCACGGCTGATTTAAAAGCTAATTACCAGTACCTCCAGCAAGCTGATGAAGTTGTTTGCATTGGTGGCTCTGCTCCATCTGCGTCATATTTGTTAATCGAACAGGTCGTTCAGGCCGCAAAGCAGAGCAACTGTAGTGCCATTCACCCTGGTTGGGGATTTCTCGCTGAAAACAGTCTCTTTGCTGCCCTTTGTGAACAGCACGGTATTACTTTCATCGGGCCTGATGCCGCAACAATGGACATGATGGCGCTAAAAGTTCCAGCGCGCGAAGCTGCCATGGCTGCCGGATTGCCAGTAGTGCCAGGCTCTGACGGATTGCTCGACTCCCCGGAAGACGCAATCGCCGTGGCTAACGAGATTGGCTACCCTGTCGTCCTAAAGGCTGATGCCGGCGGTGGAGGCCGCGGGATACGCCGCTGCAACTGCGACGCTGACGTTGCTGTTGCATTTGCCGACGCTGCCCGCGAAGCGCAATCTGCTTTTGGTAATGCCGCTCTATATCTAGAAAAATATATAGTTGGTGGCCGCCACATTGAGTTTCAAGTACTCGGCGACGGGCGCGGCAATGCTATTCACCTCGGCGAGCGTGAATGTTCAATCCAGCGCCGCCACCAGAAGTTGTTAGAAGAGGCCCCTTCGCCGATGCTTAGTTCAAAGCAGCGTGAAACTTATGGCACTATGTCAGCACGAGCTACTGCGTTCTGGAATTATTCTGGTGCAGGCACCATCGAATACTTGCTTGACGAAGCAGGTGATTTGCATTTCTTAGAGATGAATACTCGGCTGCAAGTTGAGCACCCTGTCAGTGAATCCATTACCGGTATCGATTTAATGAAGCAACAAATAATTATCGCCGCAGGAGGTTCATTACCTTGTAAGCAAAGCGAAGTACAATTGAATGGTCATGCTATCGAGTTGCGCGTGAATGCTGAAGACACCAGCGACGACTTCCGCCCTACTCCAGGCAAATTACAGCGATTCATGATTGATAGAGACTCAATTCGCTTTGACACTCACCTGCAGAGTGGCGACAGTGTCTTGCCCTTTTATGACTCATTACTAGGCAAAGTGATTGCTCACAGCGAAACTCGGTCCCAGTGCATTGATAAACTAGTAGCGACAATTGATGACTCTGACATCGAAGGCGTTCCTACAACATTGAGCTTGCAACGCGCTATTCTTTTGAGTGATGATTTCAAACAGGCAAAATGCGACACTCTTTGGCTCGAATCCTTCTTAGGTGATAATAAATAATGGCACATGTTCCTTTAAACCCGATTGGCAAGGCGCGCGACTCGTTTCTTGATGAGCAAGAAATTGCGGCGAATGAAGAATTCATTACCGGACTACAAACCACTCTTCAGCAACGACGTGATGAGGTGGCCGAAGGTTGGGGAGCGAAGTATCAAGAGCGAGTTCATACTAAAGGTAAACTGACTGCGCGCGAGCGAATTGAGCTACTAAAAGATGATGATAGTGACATCTTTGAAGTTGGCACCTTTGTCAACTACGGACGAAAATTTGACGCCGGTGGTAAAGAAATGGTTTCGCCTGGAGCCGGAGTTGTAACTTGTTTCATTAAAGTCGAAAACCGATGGGTTATTGCCATTGCCAACGACAACACCGTTGCAAGTGGCTCGTGGTGGCCGGAAACTTCCGAAAAAATACAGCGCGCTCAGCAAATGGCCCTACGTCTAGGAATTCCCGCCGTTTATTTGGTTGACTGTTCTGGTTTGTTTTTGCCTGAGCAATCTAAATCATTTCCTGGTGCAACTGGTGCGGGCCACATTTTTAAAATGAATTCTCTGTTGTCTGACAAAGGCGTACCGCAAATTGCGGGCGTGTTTGGCGACTGCATAGCTGGCGGCGGCTACATGCCTATTATTTCTGACCGCGTTTTCATGACCGAGCAAGCCTATATGGTAATTGCCGGAGCTGCTCTTATTAAAGGGGCAAAATCACAGAAACTAACTTCTCTCGGCATTGGTGGTCCAGAAGTACACGTCCACCAATCTGGATGTGCTGACGTACGGACTCCTGACGACCAACATTGCATCGCTGCTATTCGTGCCGAACTCGCAACTAGCGCTTCTAGCGCTGCCGACTATCGTCGCGGAGGCACCGCGAGCGCCAATCCACGATTCGATAGCAGAGAATTAAACTCGCTTTTCCCGCGTGACCACCGCACATACTATGACGTCCGCGAGGTGATTGCTCGTTTAGTTGACCGCTCGACCTTCTGGGAATTAATGCCTGACAAAGGCAAAGACATGATCACTGGCGTAGCGAGAATCAACGGATTGTATTGTGGCATTGTCGCTAACGTTCAAGGACCTATCGATGACCCGGAAAATCCTGGCAAAGTTCGCCCCGGAGGAACTTTATACCGTGATGGTATCGCAAAAATATCTGAATTTTCTCGAACTTGCAACAGTGACGGCATTCCGATTGTTTGGCTGCAAGATATTTCTGGTTTCGATATCGGAACTGACGCTGAAGCGCGTGGCTTGCTCGGCTACGGTTCAAATTTAATTTACAGCAATAGCACTAATGATGTGCCAATGTTTACCATCTTGTTGCGCAAAGCTAGCGGCGCTGGCTATTACGCGATGGCTGGCTTGCCTTATGACCCTGTTGTGCAGCTATCTACTACGATTGCGCGTCAATCAGTGATGGAAGGTCGTACTCTGGCTATCGCGGCATTTAATACTAAGCTAGATGATGACTTCGAGATTGTTGCTGATAGCGACGAAGAGCGCGAGGCTATTGCCGAAGGTATGGCTGCTACAGAACAACGTATCGAGGGTGACATGTGTCCTTACAAAGCCGCAAGCCAGCGCGACACTGACGACATTATTAGTCCAGACGAGATACGTCCTTGGCTAAATTGCTTGATCGAAGCCTCTTATCAAGCTCAAGCTAACCGTCGGGTAAAAAATCCGCGCATATGGTCTATGCATGATATTGCTGCGCTTCACGGAGACGCTTAATGCAATTGCAATTGTTAATCAAAGAGATTGATAGCAAACAAATATTGTGCTCGCCTGCTGTGGGTCAAATAGTTTTCTTAATTGATGATAACGAAACAGTCGAAGCAAACGACGTCGTGGCAGAGATTAGCATTCTAGGTGTTAGGCATCAACTCATCGCACCGGCGGACGTCCGACATCGAATTAATTACTGTGAAAACATCAAGCTCGGTTCAAAATTAGATTATCAGAAAGCGATAGCATCCTTAGTGGTCGCTTCTTCTAACGACATCTGCGTCACCGACAACACTAAACAAAGCGCTTCTGACAATTGCGTATTGTCGCCCCAAGCAGGTCGCTTCTATCACCGCCCCTCTCCCGACGCAGATGCGTTTGTGGTGGCCGACGAGACTATCTCTGCAGGAAAAACTATTGGGCTTTTAGAAGTCATGAAAACGTTTAGTCCTGTAAAATGGAATCCAGCTCTTGGAAATCCACAGACTGCTGTTGTTCGAAAATATCGTGTCGCTGATGGCGACGATGTTGAAGACGGCCAGCCGTTACTTGACTTAGACCAACTTAGCTAATGTTCTCCGAAAGCCTTGTTTTACTGTTAACGCAAATTTTCGCTGCGGCAAGTTTAGCGATTATGGTAATACAACTTATTGCTTCGCGCAGGTCACGTAATCGCGCTGACAAGTTACTAGAGCAGCTTGAAGTTGGACGACGCGAATATCGGTTAATGCAATATCGCGCTACTAGCAATAAAACCATGATGGAAATCTCTACTATTTTCATCGGTAGCACCCAAGACACACTTGACGATGCTGTTTACGCCGCCCTTGAACACGTCGGGGATTTCTTTAATGTTGAACGATCTTCTGTGTTGTTAGTTGACGAAGACAGCGGCACTTTTTCCTGCATCAACGAGTGGTGCAAAAAAGGGGTTAGCAAGCAATTCGAAGTAACTCAAAACTTGAAAATTGAATGCTATCCATGGCTGTGCGGAAAAATAAATTCGCGCGAGCCGGTGCTAATCAATGAACTCTCTGAGGTGCCAAAGGGCAGCGTTGATTTTCGCAAGCAACTCAATGACGCTGCTACTAAATCGATGTTGCTTGTGCCTTTGATTAACCGCGATCAAGTCTTAGGTTGTCTTCGCATAGAGACTACAGCTGCTGCTCGCACCTGGACCGTGGGTGAATGCGAAAGTTTAAATATGATTGGCGAAATACTAGCCTCAGAGTTGTCGCATTTACAGGCTGAGCAAGATATCCGCAATAGTCAGCGTAATTTTCAAAACATGATCGCTTATGCCCCGGTGGCCATGTTCGTTATCAACCATAAAGGAGTCGTGCAATATGCTGAAGGCCGTGCTATTGCTCGTGCAGGCTTTATTGGTTCGCAACTAGTAGGGCAACATATCAATGTGGCTTTTAAGGGCAACAACACTTTGATTGATTCGTTTAACAAGGCTGTTGATGGCGTAGTTTTTCATGCCAAGTTAAGCTTTGGCAAGCGACAGTTCGACGGACACTTCACCCCTGTGCGGGAGCAGGATTCTAGTGTTAAGTCAGTGGTGATTACAGCTATCGACACTAGTGACCGGGCTCAATTCGAAGAACGTTTGGCCAAAGAAAAACTTTATGACAACATCACCGGCTTGCCTAACCGCTTACTGCTGCTTGAAAAGCTAATTGGGTTTCGCGAGAAGCATAGAAGCGGGTTTTCCGAACGCGGGTATTTGTTCGTGATAGCCGTCAATCGCTCTGCCCCACTTCATAGCGCACTCGGCTCAACAGCCATGCATGAAATGCTTCGTCAAATCAGCGATCGCTTAGTTGAGTATTTTGCGAACGACACTTTAGTTGCACATATTGGCGAATATGATTTCGCAGTACTGACAGAGCAAATCAACAGTAACGAAGAAGCACTCGAAATGGCGCGCGAGCTGCAACTAGAATTTGAGCAGCCACTTTTTCTCGAGAGCAATCAGCTGAACATCACTTGTAGTATCGGCATTGCCCAGAATGACTCGCGTCAGGATACAGGTGAAGACTGGTTGAGTGAAGCTCAAACAGCTTGTGTGTCAGCGAGTAAAGATGGTGGCAACACCGAACGTTTGTTCCACCCTACCCTTGCTAGCGAAGCACTAAACACCTGGCAACTAAGCGAGCAGCTCAAACAAGCAATTCTTGACGATCAAATCCAGGCATGGTTGCAGCCAATCGTGAATATGGAAACTCGTAAGCCTATCGGCTTTGAGGCTCTAGCGCGCTGGGAAATCTCCCCTGGCAATTTCATTCCGCCAAATCAGTTTATCCCGATTGCAGAAGAATACGGTTTAATCGAAGAACTCGGTAACATCATGCTGCGCAAGTCATGCAAACTCTTAAGCAAGTGCCACCAATTAAATGAACGATTTAATGACTTGTATATAAGCGTTAATGTTGCCTCAAGCCAATTAGAAAAAGAAAGCTTTTTGACAAGTGTAAAGCGATTAGTTGAAACCAACAACTTGCAGCCAAGCCAATTGCAGCTAGAAATAACTGAACGTGAAGCCGTAAATCCAAATAAAGAAGTTATACCGATACTGCAACAAGCACGCGAACTAGGATTTAAAATTGCACTTGACGACTTCGGCACCGGATACAACTCTCTAAGTTATCTCAACAACTTGCCAGCCACAGCCTTAAAGATTGATCGTTCTTTTATCGTAGGCATGGAACACTCTACCAATGGCACTAAAGTGATTAGCTCTATTGTTGAACTTGCCCAAACTATTGAACTCACGACTATAACTGAAGGAATCGAGACTGAAGAACAACGTGAAAAGTTGTTGGCTATGGGATGTAGCTCTGCGCAAGGTTTTCTATTCTCGCGCCCGCTTAGTCCAACTGCTGTTAATGACTATTTACTCGAACTGTGTGAGACTAGTAACTGATGGCTACTACTTTGGTGCTAAATGTTGTTGGCCTGACATCTGAATTACTTGAATCGGGCGACATGCCTAATTTGCAAAAATTTGCCGCTGACAACTCCATGAAGAACATTGACGCAGCTTTCCCAGCTGTGACTTGTACTGCCCAAGCAAACATGTTGATGGGCACCACGCCCGATAAACATGGCGCAGTCGCCAACGGTTGGTACCACCGAGAGTTAAGCGAAGTTTGGTTATGGCGCCAGTCTGTGAACCTGATAAATAATGCCGGCAAAACTATCTTCAGCAAATGGCGCGAATCGAAAACTGGCGAACAGCGGCAGAGCCACCAACTCTTTTGGTGGTGGAATCTTCCTAGCGATGCTGATTTTAGCATCACTCCGCGGCCCACCTACTATGCAGATGGCCGCAAGGGCCCAGACATTCACAGCTCCCCCGCCGACTTACGAAACACAATTCAGCGCGAACTAGGTGATTTTCCATTGTTTAATTTTTGGGGGCCAAAGGCGAATATTAAAAGCACGCAATGGATTATTAATGCAACACTGTCGCAAATCAAGAAGCATCCCTGTGGCTTGCATCTTAGCTACCTTCCACACTTGGACTATGACCTGCAGCGCTATGGGCCAAATTCTCCGCAGGCTTTAAAAGCGTGTGCTGAGTTAGATGCTGCCATAGCACCTTTGCTCACACTCGACGATGCCGACACAATCGTATTAAGCGAATATGGCATCGAAAACGTTAGCGACTGTGTTTATCCAAATAAAATACTTAACACAGCGGGGTTGCTCCAAATTCACTCTGCCAAGAACGGAACTCTGCTCGATCCTGGTAACTCTCGTGCATTCGCGGTTTGTGACCACCAAATCGCTCATGTTTATGTGAAAGACGATGACGATATAGACAAAGTTTTTGATTTACTCTCAAACTGTGAGGGCATCGAAAGCGTACAGCGGCGCGAAGATGTTACCGAATTAAACCACCCACGTAGCGGTGAGTTAATTATCACCGCTCAACAAGGCTTTTGGTTTGCCTACCCCTACTGGCTCGACAATCAACCCGAGCCAGACTTTGCGCGCTGCGTAGACATTCACCGCAAACCTGGCTTCGATCCTTGCGAATTATTCTTAGATCCTAAAAAGAAGTTTGTGAAATTGCGAATACTCTTCGCGCTAATCAAAAAGACTTTAGGCTTTCGTTACACCCTCGATGTCGTCCCCATAGACGGTAGCTTAGTCAAAGGCTCACACGGACGCCACCCGAGTCGACCTGGATTAGGGCCGCTGATTATTGCTCCTGACTCGCTAATGCCTGATGGCGATAGCGTTGCCTCGACCGCAGTCTTTGACAAGCTTTTTTAGTACCAACGACTTAAGCCGCGAGTCTGTGGACGACCAACGTTGATGCTGTACTCAAGCCCCACGGTAAAGTATTTCTCTAAACCATCGCCAGGATTAGTGTGGGTGCCAAACAAGCTTAATGCACCGCCAAAATCTGGAGTGTAACTTAACCAAGCAGAGTGATGACTGCCGTCATCGTCGCTAGCGCTCAGTCCTAGGATGTCATAACGTGAACCCAGTGCTCCGATTGACCATTTTTCATCGTAATTAAACTGGTACATCGCCCACTCACCGCGACTTAGTGAATAAGGGTACGCACCGAGCGAGTCGCGGTATTGCCTATCATCGGCCCATAACTCAAAAGACAGCTCGTGAGACCGGGTGGTGGCAGTATTAAAGATGAAGCCCAACTCTGCACCAAAATTATTGTGTTCGATTTCAGCACGTTCAGGATTAGCTGTGTCTACATCAGTAAAAACCACTTCGGCCGGTGACACAATTGCTGTGGCGCCAATGCGCATCGAATTGTTGGCGGAAAAATCGAATTGCAAGCTGGCGCGACTCGTTGCCATCCAATTGCTTGCGCTGAATCGTTGGTCGTCGTTCGAACCGGCTACAAGAGGCTCATCAAAATTATCGAAATCTAAACTCTGCCGCTCACTCGCCACACCAAGTGAAAAATGAAAATGCCCCTCACTAAACGGAGCATTGTTGTGCAACTCAAGGCCGAGCAGCGACAAGTTGCCGCCGAGAAAACTACGTCTAGTACCATCGATGTGCGGCGCCATAAAGTCTGCAGGCAAATATGAATTGAAAGCTCCGACATCGGCAAAGTACCGGCCAATTTGCAAGTCAGTGACTCCGGGCAAACCCAGTTGAATATCTGTGAGGATAATTCCTAGCTGTGGAATCACTACCTCATCAAAGTCGTCGTAATCGCCAACAGCGAAACTAGCAAATATTGCTCCGAAACCTAAACTCTGTTGAGCATTGAAAACTAGAGAACGTAGGCGCAAGCGGTTATATTGATCAAAAGCATCAGCTTTTTCAGTGAGCGCTAGAAACAAATCGGCTTGAATGCCAAACTTTACAGCCTGTTGTTGCTGCACGTTTGCCTGCCAATCGGTAGAGCGCGAGCTGAGCCAATCATCGAGAGCCGAGGATTGTTGAGGGGTAACGTCGCCTGGATCTTGCTGAGGGATGGCTAACAACAAGCTCGCGGCCAAGGGGATGACGGAAAACATGAATATAGAATATCACATCTTTTTTAGTCGGTGTGGAGTACAATATGGGCAGCATTATGGATAAACCCAAATCTCAGACTGCTTACGGCCCGACATCTGAAGCTACCGAGCAACAGATGCCGTCCAAAGTTACTGTGCCTGGCTTATTGTCTCGCAAAGCTGCTGGCCAAAAAATCTTGTGCTTAACGGCATACGATTACCCTACCGCGCGTCTCATCGACGAGGCGGGATTTGACCTTGTTCTTGTAGGCGACTCTATGGCCAACGTCGTTCTTGGTCACGCTAGCACTTTAAAGATTAGCATAGAACAAATAATTTCTGCTACTCGTGCCGTCAAACGCGCTGTTGACCGACCGCTAGTTGTTGCCGACATGCCCTTTGGCACTTACCATGTTTCTAACGAAGAAACTATCGCTAATGCTCTGCGCTTAGTCCGCGAAGGTGGCGCTCAAGCAGTAAAAATTGAGGGGCCACGCTTTGAGCGAATCGAAACTTTAGTTGAGGCTGATATTCCGGTTATCGCGCACTTGGGTTTATTACCGCAATCAATTAATACGCGCGGCGGTTTTAAAGTTCAAGGCAAAACTGTTGACGCTGCTCGCCAACTTCTTGACGACGCCCTTGGCGCCCAAGAATGTGGTGCGGCGGCCGTGGTGCTCGAAGGAGTGCCTGAGGTAGTTGCGACTCGAATCAGTCAACGGCTGACTATTCCAACTATTGGCATTGGAGCGGGTGCCGGCTGTGATGGCCAAATTTTGGTTTTCCACGATGTTGTCGGATTGACGACTGGGCCGACACCAAAGTTTGCCAAACGTTACGCTCACCTTGCTGACAACATCCGCGAGGCACTTGGCACGCTTAAAGACGACTTGCGCAGTGGCAAATTTCCTACTGCCGAGCATTGCTATCCGGCCAGCGAAGACATTCCTGCCGACTGGGATACTCTGTAAAGATTTAGAACTCTTTTTCGACTACCAACAACTTGCCTGCCAAAAAGTGGCCATTGTCGTAGACGTCTTGCGACAACAATACTGTCTCGCCGAGGTCGTGCATCCCGTCGAAATGTCCGTGAGCAGAACGCAGCCCTCCTAGCCATTTACGCTTATCACAAATGTATGCCAAATCGCCCTGCTCGGCCGCCAAATGCTGCATTGCTTCCGAGTCCATACGGATGGCACCCTCTGGCAAAGTTGCATCAAGCTTATAAGTTACAGTTTGCGGGAAACCAATTGCATCGTTAGGTGCACTACCCTTAAACATCTTGCGAGCTGCGGTCAAGCTAAACATAGTAAGCCCTTCCAGATTTTTGTTATCGCGCGATGTTAATAAAGTAACAATAATTCCGGAACCGAAGCAGGCTAACAGGTTGTACAGAGCTCCGATATATTTGAACGGCGTAGTCAACGCTTCACCTGTTTCGGGATCGGTCGTCGGCACACCGTGAGCAATCGGCTCAATTAACTCATATGGCAGCATACGGCCTAAGATAATCATTACCGTGCCAGCCAAGAAGGTAGCAATCGCACCATTTGTGTTGAAGCGACGCCAGAAGATCCCCATGAAAATGCAAGCAACTAAAGGTGGTGTGAAAGTTGAATGGAAGAAACCGTGCGCTTCGTAGAGATTATCAAACAAAGAAAATGCCCATGCAGCGCCAACACCTACAACGGTTGCAGCAGCTGAGGCAATCATCGCCACCTTGAGATGGTGCTTATCGTTGTGCTCAACACCGCGCATTTTATTAATCGGCTGATAAACGTCGTTTAAGAACACTGCTGAAATCGCATTGATTAAGGTATCGACCGTAGACATCAGCGCAGCAGTAACAGCTGCCACAAAGAAGCCAAAGCCAGCTTTAGTAGTTAGTATTCGAGTAACAATAACAAAGACCTCATCCGGATCGGTATCAGGAGCGACCAAGGTTGGGTCTTGTGTCATCATGCCGTAGCCAATCCAGCCAGCGCACGAAACAGCTATCGCCGAGATTGGAAGAGCAAAAAGAATGTTGAAGGCTGCCGCTTTGCGTCCGTGGTCTACTGAGCGACATGCCAAAAAGCGCATGACAAGACCCTGATTCATGAACAAGAAGCCTATCGAACCTGCGACAGCGTCTTGCCAGAAGATACCGACGAAGTTGAATCCGGGGTCGTCGTTGAAGTTTGACAACGGCAATTTGAATTCAGCCGGGAGTGTGTTCCAGAAAGCATCAAATCCTCCGAACCAATTGAGCCCTAACACAAACAATAGAATGCCTGCGAAAAGCAAAATGAAACCTTGAAGCAGGTCTGTGAAAATCACCGCAGTTTGACCACCGAAAGTAATGTAAACGCCAGCAACCACAGCCACAATCCAAATTATCTCCATTAATGACCAGGTATCGCCAAGGATTGGTCCAAGGGTTTTGGCCATAGTAAGCAAACCAATACCAACATAGCCCAACATGTACATCAACAATACACCAGTAGCTAAAGCGCGAACCTTTGCATTAAAACGGCGTTCGAAGTATTCAGGTATCGAACGTACCTTCATGTAGTAAATAATCGGCAGCCATCCAAAAATGAAGAGTGGCATAAAGAACCAATCATTCATGTAAGCCATTGAGCCACTGAAGCCGTGTTCGAAAGACTTGCCTGAATACTTTAAAAAACTGTGGCTACCGACACCGGTAGCCACAATTGACATGGTGATTAACCACCATGAAAAACGGCGTCCGCCAAAAAAGAAGTCGCTAGTTGACTTGTTGAATTTAGCAAAGTAAGAACCAAAGCCTAAGACCACAGCGAAATAGCCGAGCACGATAAACCAAAATATCGGGGATGAGCCAGCGTCGGCAGCTGCGGCCGCGGCTACATCAGAACCATTTTGCGCAACATGTTGCTTTAAGAGTGAAAGCATAACTATCAGATATTAAGCGCTGCGTAAATTTGCACACCATGAAGTGTTGCATACCAACAATAGCCAAAAATCAATACCTTGGCCCAGCGGCGATGAGAAACTCTGGCCCAATTGCAAGCCTTCGATTTGAAAATAAGAAACATGCCGCCCAAGAAGAAAATACCACCAACACCATAGAGGTAAATATACGGCAACCAAGCGCGATCAAAGTTAGGGAATTCATCCATGGATTAAACTATTTTCGCGGACGCGTTCTACGACTCGCGGAATTGAAGTGACGTGTGGCACCAAGTAATCGATTTCATGTGGCGCCGGGCCAATCGACTCAAGCACCCATTCGGGCGTGTGCGGCAGGTGCATGATACCAACTGCCGAAGGCGCCGCCGGGTTGCCATCGACCCTCATTGCTAAGGGCTGACTCAAATCTAAAGACAAAACGTCACCAATTACAAGATTGGGCGATTCGCGCTCAAGGACTTCTTTGTATTGCGGACGATCGCAGCTGACGTGACGTCCGCAAAAATCTAAGGTACGCCCGCTATCACCGAGGTGCTGCTTGCCTGCTCTACCATAAACTCGAAGGCGTGATGAGCCAGGTTCGGTGCTACGCCCGTCATCAATACCAAATCCGTGATGAGCGAACCAGGTTGTTATTTTTTCGGTAGGTGCATTTGTAACGAACACAACGTTGACCTCGTTATCTAGCAGCCACTGCAACACGCGGGCGCTACCTTCGGTGAGGTCGTGCTCAACTTCGTTACGGAAGTCTTCGCATGTGGCGAAGTAGCAAGAGTCGACGAAAGACAACACTGTTTCAAACTCTTGGAGAATTAGATTCTTGAGGTGAGTGGAATGATCGCAAGGGGCATCATCGATGTATTGGGCAATAGATGTCGGAACAGCAAAATAATCTTCGTCGACAAATGACGAAAAAGTTCCGTCAATTCGCCATCCATGTTGGTGAGGACGCTGAAGAACTTGCTCGCGAAAATAGCCATACACTTCTTCGAGTTGCTCTTGCGACCAACCACACATACGGCGCAAGTTTGTTTGCACTGTTTGGTGGACAGCTTGCAGCTCGCGCCTGGGGTTAGTCCAGACGCCGTCAAAGTCGCTTACAAAAGTAAAGGGGGATGACATCCCCCTTATTTTAGCGTCTTACTTCGATAATCGCTTCACCAACTTCGCTGTCTATTCCGACACCGGCGATTAGTTCTAAGTCAATGGCAACGAGCAAGTAGTCGCATTCAGCAATTGAGCCGTCATCGGCGACTAAAGCGAAGTTGTCAATCCGACCATTCGCTGTATTATCAATGCCAAAATTGCCCGCGCCTGGAGAGTAATGATGAATTTCTTCGCCAGTAAGCGTATTTATTAAAGAGCCCGAAGTGACTTGTCCGGACTCGTTCAATTCGAAAGTGAGCAAACGCTCGTTTTGACGGTGGCCTATGCCAAATCCTCCGGACCAAGCACCGGAAAAATCAAGACCAGTGAAATACTCGTTTCCTGTTGACAAATGAATCTCAAAAGAACCCACATGCGCTACACCGCCAAAGTTTTCGTAAACGTAATCGCCTGTAATACTGGTCATCGCCCGCGCCATATTTCCCTGCAGACGTAATTTCTTCTGCCCTATCGGGGCAGAGAGAGTCATATCTAGCTCACCATTCGATAAGAAATCAACAACAATACTTGAATCAAAATCGTGCCATTGATTACCCACGCTATCGGCAGCATTTGCTACGGCGCCAGCGCTACCAGCTGTAAAATAAAATAAACGTACCCTCTTGCTGGGGTCTACTGGTATTAGCCGACCGACCCAGCTTCCGCCAAGGTCAGACAAGGAGTAGTTGTTCTGGGCACCACTAGATGCAGAAGAAGAACCCTCAGTAGTCTTACCACAACTGATTGCAAGCGAGCACAAAACAATAATGCTGATGTATTTCATTTGGCTACAAGACGAAAATATAGGGGGTCTGTTCCAAAATAATTATTTGCGGATCTCTATCGTCCCTTCGCCGACGTCAGAGTCAACTCCCGTGCCACCTATCAAACTTAAATCTCGATCCACCAAAAGAAATTCACATTCAGCGATTGAGCCGTCGTCCGCAGTTAATACTAAATTATCAATGCGCCCAACTGCCAAGTTGGTCGCAGCAAAACTTCCAGCACCCACCGAGTAGCGATGAATTTCTGCACCGGTCACAATATTCGTCATCGAGCCGTAGACTACAGCGCCATCACTATCAAGCACAAAATCTAGTTGGCGTTTGTTTTCGTTACGTCCAACGCCAAATCCTCCGACCCAGGGACCTGAATAATCAAGTCCAGCAAAATAATCGTTTCCAGTTGAGCGGCTTAGAATGAAAGATCCTCTAACGGGTATACCATAATTGTTTACATACTCGTAATCTCCGGTGAGCTCAGTCATCGCATCGCTCATTTTACCGTCGAGAAACAACCGGCTTTGCAGCACCATTGAATCGAATTCGGCCATCATGCGACCGGAATTAAGTATATTCGAGGTAAACTCAGAATCGATATCTAGCCATTGATTGCCCTTACTATCGGCCCCTTCGCTGATGACCCCACCGTCCGCCGCAGAAAAATAAAAGTTAAAGGGGTCGAGTACAGCTGAATTCGGAAATAAAGTGCCAACCCAGTCGCCGTCTAAATCTTCCATCAAGTATCCACTCGATCCGCCTAGCGCAGTACCACCTGAGTCCACCTTAGCTGCACCAGAATGGGCGCAACTAAAGCCAACTATGCCTAATAAGGCTATCCAGAATATTCTGGGACGTAAAAGTGTGAGATTAAACATTTCTTTGACGCGATACGAACGCGATGCTTGCGTTGATTTAATAAGCAAGTTTGTATCAGTCTATTCTATTTCGGCTATTTTTCCACATTATTTTAGCATTTTGCAATTAATATTCGACTTTTCCCAAAAAACTCTTTTTCCTGAATTACTTACGTACTGATGGGCCAGAAGTGCTATTTTTAAGGAACACTGGTGGCTTTTACTCCATCCCAATTAAAGCACTCCCCTTTCATCCCATAATTAAACACTCATGCATAAGCTAATCGCATCTGTGGCCGTCCTTATTGTTGGTGGCCTTTTTAATGCTCCTACTAGCGCTCAAAGCGCTTCTGAAGAGCAAAATCCCGTTCTAAACTCTTTTGAAAAGTGGCAAAATAACCACGGAAGTGAGTGGCGATTACGTCGCCATAACGACTTGCCAACGGCCCAATTCCTTTGGGGGTACCACGCAAAAGCGCCATTTTCACCAGAAAATGATGGCGATTTCGAAGAATTGGCGCGCATGGCATTCGATAATAGCTACGAAATGTTCGGAATTGACGATTTTTCTTTGCAATTGCGCACTGTAAAGCATCTAAATTTGCAACAAATTGCAACTACTAACAAGGTTGCTGTCGAATTTGGGCAAAGTGTTAATGGAATTGAGGTAATTGGTGGCTCAGCTCAAGCATTGTTCACCCCTAAGGGCGATTTGCTGGCCCTAGACGGACTTGCTCTGCCGCACCTTGGCAAATTCAGTGTGCGTCCGCAAAATGACCGCTACGTTGCTGTAAGTGCTGCTATGAACGAGTACAGCACTCTAGAAGGTGGGCGTGAGCCTAACTTCGTGTCTACTCCAGAATTGGTCATCGTTAAGCACAAAGAAGACAAGTTCTTCCAACCGCGCTTGGCATGGTCAATTGAGTTGCGCAATAACGCAAACATGACATCTCCAGCCGGGCGTCAAATTTTCATCGCTGCTGATGGCGGTTACGAGTTGCTCGAAGAGCATAATTTGATTCATAACCAGCAAGCTAGTGGAACGATTAGTTCTTACGCCACTCCAGGCACCGCAGCTAACAGCAATAGTAACCCTCCGACTATACAGCCGATGGCTTACATGTACGTGACTGCAGGTGGCTCAACTTACACCACCGACGCCAATGGTGATGTAGCGATTCCAAGTGCAGGATCTGTAATTGCGCGATACCAAGGGCCTTACTGTCGCGTGTACAACCAATCAGGCAGTGATCATAGTACTACTACAAACTTTAGTGCAGGCAGCGGTAATACGCTAACGATGAACAGTGGTCAAACTGAGCACGTAACTTCAGAGGCAAGCTGCTTTGACTCGGTTAACGACTTTAAAATTTGGTTAGCTAGCATCGACTCGACTGACACACACATGGATTTTCAAATGCGCGCCAACGCCAACTTAAATTCAACATGTAACGCTTACTACGATGGTTCGTCAATCAACATGTACAGCTCTGGTGGCGGTTGCAACAACACTGGTTTCTCGACTGTAGTAACTCACGAAGAAGGGCACTGGGCAAACGATAGGTACAACAGCGGCAACGGCTGGGACGGCTTCGGCGAAGGCAACGCTGACGTGTACTCGATGTATATTTACGACACGGCTATTGTTGGCGAAGATTTCTTTACTACTGGTGGTTACATCCGCAATGGTAATAATAGCCGCCAATACTGTGGCGACTCAAACGGTGGTTGCTACGGTCAAGTACACGCCGATGGCGAAGTTCTGATGGGCGCACTGTGGAAAGTCCGTGAGCGTCTAAATGCCACTTTGGGCAATACGTCTGGTGATTTTACTTCTTCTACATTGTTTATCGCTTGGATGAACGCATACAACGATGGCAATATCCACTCAGTTATCGAAGAGCACTGGTTAGTGCTTGACGACGATAACGGTAACATTGGCGACGGTACACCTAACTACCTCGATATTGATGGCGGTTTCCGTCAACAAGGATTCCCAGGAGTTGATCTTGACTTGATTCAGATTCTGCACACCGAGTTAGGTAACAGCCTAAACGAAGCTGGTCCGTATGTTGTTGATGCTGATATCACTAGTGTGATTGGTTCAAGCATTACAAGTGCAGAAGTTACTTACACAGTGAACAACGGTGCGCCTGCAACTCTGAACATGAACAACCCTGCTGGTTCAACATGGACTATAGGCATCCCGGGGCAAATTTCTCCGGCACGTGTTAAGTATCATATTACAGCGCATGATGCTGTTGGTAATAGTGACGATCTTCCACGCAACGCCGAGTTTGGCTTTGTGGTTGGTGTAGAGAATCAAATTTACTTCAACGATTTCGAAGGTGCTACCGACGAAGGTTGGACACATGCGCAGGTAGCGACCCAAGATGATTGGCAGCGTGGTACCCCGCAGGGCTTAGCAGAAGATCCAAGTACTGCTTATTCTGGATCTAGCTGTTGGGCTGGTGACCTTGGCATGAGCGGTTGGAATGGAATCTACCAAGCAAACGTTAATAATTACCTCGAATCACCAAGCATTGATTGTTCTGCAGAAACTGGTGTTAAATTGCGCTTCGCCCGCTCACTGGCGGTTGAAGAAGGCGTTTACGACCAAGCTAAAATTAAAGTCAATGGCGTTACTGTTTGGTCAAACCCAGCCAACGGCAACTTGATTGACAATGGTTGGGCTATGCAAGAAGTTGATATCTCCGCAATCGCCGACGGCAACTCTGACGTCAAGGTTCGCTTCACAATGGAATCTGACACTAGCTTAGAATTTGGCGGGTGGAATATCGACGACTTCGAAATCTCGACTTTGGGACCTGTCCCTGGTGGCGGCAGCGACGTGCTGTTGCTTGCTGGCGATACTGTTGGCAGCCGCGGCGGCGCAATTTCTTACCAAGTAAGTAACATGCAACCCGGTGCTAACTTTGCGGTTCTAGCAAGTTTAAGCAACTCTGGCACTGTGATTATGGGCAAGACTTTTGACATCGGCTCACCATGGATCATCGGCGCACGAGGCGTTGCTGACCAAAACGGTGATGGAGCGGTGACGTTTAGCATCCCAATGAGCGTTTCGCCTAACACAGTCGGTTACCTCGAAGCTGGCGCGATGTCGTCATTCGGCGTTGACGAATCTAACATGCTCACAATTTTGATTATGTAAAAACGATGTTAGCTTCAATCACAATAGCCCTATTGGCTCAACACGCAAGTGCTGGGCCAATAGATTTTGCGGCCTACCACTACGGGCAAGACGTTGCCTTGCGCGACGCGCTTATTCGCCAAGGCGATATGTTCGACGACCTCGGAACTTACATTGTTGGTGAGCTCGACGAAAATTTAGCCAAACGCTTTGCCGTTGAATTCATTGATATACCCGACTTAAATGTTGGCGAAGAAATGTTCACGATTCTGGCACATCCTGATCACGCTGATCAAGAGCTGATACATTTGGGACGTCCGTTGTGGGATTCACCTGATGGCTTAGTGCAATTACGCGCTTTAACTAAAGCACAACTCGGTAGCGTTAGCGGACCGATATTCCAGTGTCACGGTGCCGTCCGCAAGATTGGAGTGCGGGCTATTACGCCAACTATATTTAATGGTGGACGCACTAACGCGATTACTCCAAATGCAAACATTCAGGCAATGGTAGCGCAAGTTAGTCAGTCAAATTTGACTACCGACGTCGCAACTATGGAAGCCTTCGGCACACGCCGTCATGGTCAACCTGGTGAAGTGAACGCCGAAAACTGGTTGGTATCGCGAATGAACGCGATGGGCTTGAATACCAGTACATTTGATTACGATTCTGGCGCAGACGTGGTGATTGGCGAATTCATCGGCACTACTGACCCATCTAAAATTGTAGTTATTGGCGGTCATTACGATTCGATTAACTACGCTGGTTCAACAGCTAGTGCTCCTGGAGCAGACGACGATGCTTCAGGCACTGTTGCTGTTCTTGAAATAGCGCGCATTTTGTCGCAACAACAATACGATTACACTATTCGTTTCTGCGCATGGTCAGGCGAAGAAGCAGGTTTGCTCGGCTCAGAAGCTTATGCAGCGCACCTGCAATCTATCGGCGCTAACATCATCGGCATGGTACAGCTAGACATGATTGCTTACCGCGCAAGTGGCGACAGCCGCAGCGTTGATTTTGTTACTAACGATACTGACCCTGGCCTCAACGCTTTCGCGATGGACGCTTACCAGGCATACGTGCCAAGTTTACCGGTAACAAGTGGTTACCTTTCTGGCGGTACTAGTGATCATCGCTCGTTTTTCCAACATGGCTTCCCTGCCACTTTCCCGTTTGAAGACTTGGGCTCTTACAGTCCTTACATTCACGGTTACAACGATGTTAGTGGTACATCCGCAAACGACTTTGTGTTGGCTAAACTAATCACTCAAGGTGCGTTGGCGACGGTTGCTGAATTAGCACGCCCGCTATCGATGACTTTAAGTCACACTGCTCTACCTGATACGCAAGACGAAGCAGGCCCATACGTGGTTAACATGGATGTCGTATCAAATACATCTGCAACTGTGAACGGAGCAACTCTTTATTGGAAATTAGATTCCGACACTAGTTACAACTCTGTTGCAATGCAATCGACTGGCACTAATACATTCAGCGGTGCAATCCCTGGCCAAGCGAGTCCGGCGCGCGTTGAATACTATATGACTGCAACCGATTCGGTAGGTAACGAAAAATGGTTACCAGATGGATTCGGCGCAGGCGATGACAACTACCGTTTCCATGTCGGATTATTCCAGTCAATTTTCTTTGATGACTTTGACGGATCGACTGATAACGGCTGGACGCACGTACAAATAGCCACACAAGATGACTGGCAACGTAATGCCCCTTACGGTCTAGCGGGTGACCCTAGTTCTGCCTACTCTGGTTCTAAAGTTTGGGGTAACGACCTTGGCCCTAGCGGATGGAACGGAGAATATCAATCGAATGTCGAAAACCGTTTGACTTCGCCTACTATTGACTGTTCAGGTAAAACCGGAGTTACATTGACATTCGCTCGCTGGCTGACTGTTGAAGAACATCAATACGATCAAGCTGAAATCCGCGTCAATGGCAACTTAGTTTGGAGCAATCCAAGTGGCAGCAATTTAATCGACACCTCGTGGTCTCTAGAAGACATTGACATTTCAAGTTATGCCGACAACAATGCATCTGTACAGGTCGAATTCCGGCTTAATTCTGATGCTGGCGTTGAATTTGGTGGTTGGAATATCGACGATTTCGAGATTTACACTTTAGGTGGTGCTGGAGGCTCAAGCGATGCACTTAACTTGACAGGGTCGACTGTCGGCCAACGCGGTCAGTTCGTGAATTACGACCTTGACAACATGCAACCTAATGCGGTGTTTGGCTTGCTAGTAAGCCTAAGCAACAGCGGCACCAATATTTTCGGACACAGTTTTGATATTGGAGCGCCTTACAACATTGTGCGCACCAGTACTGCCGATGCTAACGGGCATGCAACCATTAACTTTCGCATACCGATGTCTGTTGCAGTAAACACCATCGCCTACGTTGAAGGCGGCGCCAGGAACGGCACCGGTGTTGATGATTCAAATATGCTGACGCTACTTATTCTGTAGCAGAACTAGCAGTCACCATTGCGGCTAACTCTCCGCGGGCATGTAGCTCGCGGACGATGTCGCCGCCGCCAACGAATTCACCGCCGATGAAAATCTGTGGTGTAGTTGGCCAGTCGGTTATCGATACTAATGTTGGCTTGATATCTTGGTGCTCAAAGATGTCTACTACCTCGAAATCACAACCAAGTTCGTTGAACACATCAACGATTGCTTTAGAGAAACCACAACGTGGGAACATCTTATTACCTTTGGCGAAAACCAAAACGTTATTGTCGGCAATCGCTTGCTCGAGTTGTTGTTTGAGATCAGTCATTTTTAGAGAAGGTGCTTATTTGGACAGCATGGATTTCGTTAGTTCCGTCAGTCATATACGGACGCACGGCTTCCATCACTAATTTGTGCTGTTGAATCAAAGTCATGTCAGCAAAGCCTGGCCATACCACCTTCAGACCCCAGTGGTCAGCGGTGCCGGTCAAGTCGGTAACTTCGCAACTGGCGCCATCGATGGCGTCAGTAATTATTTTGGCAATGTCTTGATTTTCCATTAGAAGCGCATATTATATCTACACCATGGTAAAAATCGAAATTTACAGCAAAGAAGTCTGCCCCTACTGCACTCTCGCCAAGCGTTTGCTTGAATCAAAAGGTCAGGCCTATGAAGAAATCAATCTTTCAACCTATCCAGAGCGCACCGATGAAATGCTCGAACGCTGTGGCGGACGCATGACCGTGCCTGAGATCTTAATTAACGACAAGCTGATTGGCGGCTTCGACGACTTGGCTGAATTAAACAAGTCGGGCGAATTAGACACGTTACTGGGGCTTTAATCAGCCGCCGAGTAAGAAATGCACGATATCACTTTCACGCATAACGTAATCGCGTCCTTCGGTGCGTAATTTTCCAGCAGCTTTAATAGCCTGCTCTGATTCATGCGCGACTAAGTCATCGACCGAGTAAACTTCAGCACGAATAAACTGCTTTTCAAAATCAGTGTGGATGACACCGGCAGCTACCGGCGCTGAATCGCCTTGATGGATGGTCCAGGCGCGCACTTCTTTTTCACCGGCGGTGAAGTAAGTTTGCAGCCCGAGTAACTTATACACTGATTGAATTAGTGGACCTAAACCTAATTCTTCTACACCAAGATCATCCATGAACATGTCACGGTCTTCTTCGTCGAGGTTGCGCAACTCTAGTTCGAGGTCGCCGCAAATCGGAATCCATTGGCAGTTGTGCTCGGATGCATATTTAGCGACCACCTGACACCATTCGTTTTCGCCAGCGAGATCGTCGTCGGCAACATTCGCCACGTAAAGCATTGGCTTGATTGTCATCAAGAACATCGGCTTGAGGTGCGCGAGTTCTTCGTCTTTCCATTCGGCACTGCGTAATTGTTTACCTTCGGCAAGCACCGCTTGTGCCTTTACGAAAGTCGCGTGCTGGGCAGCGACTTCTTTATCGCCTAAACGTATTTTCTTAGCAATGCGCTCGATGTTGCGCTCGACCGTCGCCAAGTCGGCGAGCGCGAGTTCCATTTCGATAATTTCAATATCGCTTAGTGGATCAATCGCCTCATCGCGCAACACTTTGTCGCCACCGAAACAACGCACCACTTGCATAACGGCATCGCACTCTTTGATGTTTGACAAAAACTTATTGCCCATGCCCTCGCCCTCGCTAGCGCCTTTTACTAAACCGGCAATATCGACGATTTTTACTACCGCCGGGATCACCTTTTGCGTATTGATGCGCGAATGAATTTCGTACAAGCGCTGATCAGGCACCTCAACGATCGCAGTATTGGGATCGATGGTACAAAACGGGAAGTTACCCACTTCGGCCTTGGCTTCGCTCAAGGCACTAAAGATGGTAGATTTGCCTACATTAGGTAAGCCAACAATGCCACAGGAGACGCTCATAGGGGGCAAATTGTAGCGTCGCGGTGGAATAAAACTAGAACAAGGCTTTGCCGTCCATAGCTTCGGGCTGAGTGAGCCCCATTGTTTTAAGCAGCGTCGGTGCGACATCGGCAAGCACACCATTACGCATTTCAACACCACTGAACTCGTCACTGATTAGCAGCAACGGCACTGGATTTATCGTATGCGCTGTGTGGACATCACCGCTAGCCGGGTCAATCATTTGCTCGGCATTGCCATGGTCGGCGGTAATTGCAACTGTGCCACCTTGCGCCAGCGCCTTGTCAACTATCTGCTTAAGGCAGGCATCTACCGCGCGCACCGCAGCTTCGGCCGCTGGGATTAAGCCAGTATGCCCAACCATATCGGAGTTTGCGAAGTTAATAACGTACAGCGCATGCTCGTTGGCGTCTAATCTATTTAAAACTGCAGCAGTAACTTCGTAAGCCGACATCTCAGGCTTTAAATCATAAGTTGCAACTTTCGGTGACGGTACTAAGTGGCGATCTTCACCAACAAATACATCTTCGCGTCCACCATTGAAAAAGAAACTAACGTGCGCGTACTTTTCGGTTTCGGCACAGCGAAATTGGCGCAAGCCAGCATCGGCAACAATCTCGCCGAATGTCGCATTAATTTCTAGTGGCGGATAGGCTACAGCGCAATCAAAGCTTTCGCGATATTGCGTCATAGTGGTGTATTTAATACAAGGACGGCGCACACGTATGAGTTGCGTGAAATCATCGCCATTTAAAAAGGCGTCGGAAATTTGGCGTACGCGATCGGCTCTAAAATTAAAACTGATAACCGAATCGTTATCGTTAATAGCCGCGCCGTTACCAATTAAAGTCGGCTGCACGAATTCGTCATTTTCATCGCGCGCATAAGCGTCTTGCAAAGCACTACTGGCATTGGTCGCAGTGAAAGGCGCTTCGGCGTTTACCATCACATCCCAGAAAAGTTGAGTACGCTGATAGTTAGTGTCGCGGTCCATGCCAAAGTAACGTCCGCAAATTGAGGCGATGCTGCCACCATGGATGCGGCACATTTCTTCTAATTGAGTAATGAATTGATCAGCCGAACGCGGCGCAGTGTCGCGGCCATCTAGCAAAGCATGAATTTTCACTTGCTCTGACTTTAAACCCATCGACTTTGCCAACGCCAGAAGTGCCGAGTAATGATTGTCGGCAGCGTGAACTCCGCCGTTGCCTAACAAACCGAATAGATGCAAAGTTGAGTTGTTGGCGCGCGCGTGCTCTATGGCGTTGCGCAACATACCGTTGGCTTCGAAGGCGCCATTGTCAATGTCTTCATTGATGCGCGAGATAGTTTGATGAACAATGCGCCCAGCGCCGATGTTGGTATGCCCCACCTCAGAGTTACCCATTAAGTCGGCGGGCAATCCTACTTCGTGGCCGCTGGCTGACAACAAAGTATGCGGGTATTTCTCCCACCATGATAAAAAGTTATCGGCGGGTGCATGCGTAATGGCGTTCGACTCGCTGGCTGCCGCGTGGCCCCAGCCATCGAGAACAATTAGCAGTGTAGGTCGCAATTTGCTCACCCGCTTAGTCTAACGACACCTTAGCCACCGAAAAGCCCAAAGACTGAAACCACGGCACTAAATCTTCACCGACTGCTTCACTCCAGACTGCAACACAATCGTCCATTGAATAGCCGCCGCGACCGTCCTTTAGAACAGCGCGTTTGGTATTAAAGTATTTGGCCAAAGCGCCCGGTCCGTATTTCTCTTCTAACTGTTCGAAGACATAATACGACTTGCCCCAAATTAAATCGCGTGGCGCATCATCAGCGAGTGGATCAATTTTATTTAAGTCAGGATCAAGCTTGCGTGCTTTAACAATAGCCTTCGCCAATGTCGCATCAGCTTCGGGCATACCAAGACGCTGACCGACCTTAATACCCAAGTAAGTAGCAATCGGTTCATTCCAGAGTGGCTCGGCATAGGGCAAAACCCACGAGTGCCCCGCTTCGTGCGATATTAACTCGACCATTGGGTATCGTTTCTCTGGGTAGTTACCCCAAAAGGCACCAATCGCAATACGCTGTCCACTCGAAAATCCGCCGCCGCCAGTGGGCAAGATTAATAAGTTTTTTATCATGCCGGGCGCAGGTTCAACACCCGTTATTTCTACGAGATGGGGGCGCACCATGAAGTACTCGTCGGCAATTGCTTCGGCGAAAGGCTTAGTGCCTTCATTGAACTCTAACTTTAACGGTCCGAGTTGTTCAGTAAGTTCTGCCCATTGATTATGTTGACCTTTATTTTTGTTAATTACTTTTGACTTAACCAACTCTAGCAATAACGGTCGCAGCCATTGCGCGTTGATTGGATCGGAGTGATCAGGTTTATGCCCGAACAAGCCGCGTGAACCTAATAGCACGTTACCTTTACCCATTTGGCGACGCGCCAATAGTGGACGTCCTTTTTTATCTTTAATTAGGTATGTCCATGAATCGTTAAAAGCTAAGGTTTTGCCACCGTAATATTCTATTTCAAGTGCATCTATTGATGGCGCGGATGTAAAAGGAGATTGCGCTTTAGTGTCGGACAATGCTCCGCCGAAATGTTCTATCAAGGGCAACACCGCTGGCCCTGCCGGTTTGTGGTCAGCCATGATTAATACGCTGCCGCCATCTTTTACATACTCGGCTATATGTTCAATCGAGTCTTGCGAATAAGGGATACGTCGCTCGCCGCCGTCGAGCAACAACAAGTTAGTATTCGACAGATCGAGTTTAGATAAAGTGCCCCAGTTGCGGACATCGGCGCCGTCGCCTTTAATATATTGAGTGAAGAAGCGGCCGTCCATGTAAAAACTGAACTGCTGTGAAATATCAGAAACGCTATGAATATAGGGTGCGGGCGGCAATTCGCTGATGACAATGTTTTTCCAGCGCACGTCGGTTGCGTCGCCACCATGCACTTGAAAAGCAATCAGCCCCGCCGCATCGACTTCATCGCGGATATCGCTGCAGGCCACTCCGTTAATCCATGTTTGAATACGGTCACCCTGCGCTTTTATTTTGTAATGGTTCCATGCACCTTGAACGAATGCATCACGCGCTAAATTTTCATTTTCATCGCGTAGGTCTTCAAGCCATCCGCGGCGTGCTTCATCATAAATGGCACCGCAAATCCAGCGCGAGCTTGAATCTATTTCGCACTGGTAACCAAACAGGCGTCCGTTGTCGCGGACGTGCGAGCGAAATTGAATACCTGAATTACCACCCGGGGCGATCTTTACATCACACTCTAAAACGAAGTCGCTGTATTCGCGCGGTGAATGCAAGAAAGCGTTGCCGCCCGTTGCGCCGACGCCGTGTAGCTCGCCGTCGTTGAATGTGTAAGTGGCTTGACCGCCGACGTGTACCCAATCTGAGACGTCGGTGAGTGGCTGTTGCGCGAAGAGTAAGACGAATACTAAGTTAATCATGGCTGGTGATTATATCACTAAGCCTCGAAAAACTGCTGCGCGTTATCCACCAACACCATGCGCTTAAACTCATCTGAATACTCAGTCAAATCGCAAAACACCTGCACATTAGCGCGCAAATCTTTAACCCCCGGGCTAGGCCAATCAGTGCCCCACAACACGCTCTCGCCAAGAGACTCTAAACGCGGTAAATACCTAGGCAAGTACTGCGGCGGAATACCCGACAGCTCGACGTAAACATTACGATGGCGTCGCGCCACGAAAAACGCCTGCTCGTACCAAAACGGGCGCCCGGCATGCGCCATAATGATTTTCAACTTAGGGAAATCAATCGCTATATCATCGACATCTAAAGGATCGCCCAAGCGTGAACGCGCTCCGGGAAAAACCGAAGTGCCGGTGTGAATCATCACTGGCACCCCTCGCTCTTCGCACGCGGCGTAAACGGGGTAAAACTTTTTATCACGCGCCGACAATTCTTGGTGCGGCGGATGAATTTTTATACCGTCTATTTTTAGTTCATCTAACAGTCGCACCATCTCGGCCGGCACATCCTCACAAAAGTCTGGGTGAACTCCGCCCCACGCAAAAAACCGCTGTGGGTCAACATTGCGGTATTCAGCAATCCAATCATTGCACGACGCGTCAAAGCCCATTAACTTCGGTGACACATAATTAATCAAACCGGCACGCGCGATGCCCTGTGACTCTAAATGCGCACTAAATTCTTGAGGGTTGCGCTGGTAATGCAAAATCGCCTCGACATCACTTCGCCCTGCTTCAATCGTTTTACGCGGCACATCTTTAATTTGCTGCCACGGTTGAATGTGCACGTGAAAATCTACAATATTTTCAGGAATTTCCATCAATTAATTTGTTAGCCGCCGCAGTCGGGCTTATCTCACCTGCCTCAACTTGCTGTTCCATTTCGCGCAATGCTGTTTTATCTAAACAAGCATTAAAATCGTCGAGCAAACGGTTTTTAATTAACGCCCACATCCACTTAATGTTTTGCTGCTGACGCTTTGACGACCACTCTCCACTTTCGCGCATCACTGTTGCGTGATCAGCAACTTGCTTATATAACTCGTCGTAACCAGCTGATTCTAATGCCGAAATACAAACCGTTGACGGCTGCCATTTGTTGCTAGTTGGCGTCAAGTAGTGTAATGCCGATGTGTAATCATTGGCCGCCACTTTTGCGCGATTAACATTATCGCCATCAGTTTTATTAATCGCAATCAAGTCGGCTAGTTCGATAATGCCTTTTTTTATGCCTTGCAATTCGTCACCTGCTCCGGCGAGCATCAGCACCAAAAAGAAATCGACCATGTCGGCGACAACAGTTTCGGATTGACCAACGCCAACCGTTTCAATTAGCACCATGTCGTAACCCGCAGCCTCACACAACAAAATGTTTTCGCGAGTGCAGCGCGCGACTCCACCTAAATGATTTGAGCTAGGCGAGGGGCGCACGAATGCTTTATCTGACATTGCCAAATCATTCATACGCGCTTTGTCTCCAAGGATGCTACCGCCGCTAATAGAACTAGAAGGATCAACAGCTAGCACCGTCACACTATGTCCGCGCTCGATTAAATACATGCCATAGCTATCTAAGAAAGTGGATTTGCCGACGCCTGGTACTCCGGTAACGCCGATGCGCTGCGACTTACCTGTGTGCGGCATCAACAACGCCAACAACTCTTGCGCCAACACTTGGTGCTCAGGCAAAGTCGATTCGACCAAAGTCATAGCCCGCGCCAACGCCGAACGTTCACCAGCGACAATCGCTTGTGCCAATTCAGAAGGCGCAGGGAATTTAGCCATTTAATTTATCAAGCAATTGATTGGCGGCTTCAGGAATCACCGTACCCGGACCGAACACTGCCGCCGCACCAGCAGCGAACAAAGCATCGTAATCTTGCGGAGGAATCACTCCACCCACGACCACCAACACGTCACTGCGTCCTTGTGAATCTAATTCTTGGCGCAACGCCGGCACCAAAGTTAAATGTCCAGCCGCCAACGACGATACGCCAACAATATGCACATCACTCTCAATCGCCTGACGAGCAGTCTCTTCGGGAGTCTGAAATAAAGTACCAATGTCAACATCAAAGCCCAAGTCGGCAAAGGCCGTAGAAATGACCTTCTGCCCACGGTCATGACCATCTTGCCCCATTTTCGCCACCAATATACGCGGACGGCGTCCTGCACTGTCGGCAAATTCGGTAACGCGTTTGCGCACCTTGTCGAGGTCGGATGATTGCTCGGTCACGGTACTACTATAAACGCCCGACACCGCCGTTACCTTAGCTTGATGACGTTGATATACCTTTTCAAGGGCGTCAGACATCTCACCAACCGTAGCTTTAGCCCGCGCCGCCTTGATACATAAGTCGAGCAAGTTACCGCTTTCGTTCGCCGCCGCATCAGTTAAAGCACTAAGAGATGCATCCGTAGTGTCTTGATCACGCTCGTCGCGCAACTGCTTTAAGCGAGCGATTTGTTCGGCATAAACACTCGCATTATCAACCGACAACACTGGGATATCTTCATCAATATCAACCACGTACTTATTCACACCAACAATCGTCTGCTCGCCAGAATCAATTCGCGCTTGCGCCTGCGCCGCCGCCTCTTCAATGCGCAACTTCGGCACGCCGCTTTCGATAGCCTTAGTCATGCCGCCGAGCCCTTCGATTTCAGCCAAATGTGCGCGAACTTTTTCAGCCATCTCGTGAGTCAATCGTTCTACTAAATGCGACCCTCCCCAAATATCAGGTGGACGACAGGTGCCCGACTCTTGCTGTAATTGAATTTGTGTGTTACGTGCGATGCGTGCTGAAAAGTCCGTCGGCAGCGCCAGCGCCTCATCAAGTGAATTAGTATGCAGCGATTGAGTATGCCCTTGAGTGGCAGCCATTGCCTCGATGCAAGTACGTGTAACATTGTTGTAAACATCTTGCGCTGTCAACGACCAGCCCGAAGTTTGCGAATGCGTGCGCAACATCTGCGACTTTACATTTTGCGGATTAAACTCGGCGATCATTTCCGACCACAGCAAACGTGCGGCTCTTAACTTGGCGACTTCGCTGAAGAAATCCATACCTATTGCCCAGAAAAAACTTAATCGTGGCGCGAACTGATCGATGTCTAAACCAGCGGCAATACCGGTGCGCACATATTCGAGTCCGTCGGCAAGAGTAAAGGCTAACTCTAATTCAGGAGTCGCTCCAGCCTCTTGCATGTGATAACCGGATATCGAAATGCTATTAAACTTCGGCATATACTCGGTAGTGTACTTAAAAATATCGGCGACAATACGCATCGATGGCGCCGGCGGATAAATGTAAGTATTACGCACCATAAACTCTTTCAGAATGTCATTCTGAATAGTGCCGGTGAGTTGCTCAGGCTTAACACCTTGTTCTTCGGCAGCCACAATGTACAACGCCAAAATCGGCAACACTGCGCCGTTCATGGTCATCGACACTGACATCTCGTCAAGCGGAATCTTGTCAAACAAAATGCGCATGTCAAGAATCGAATCAATCGCTACCCCGGCCATGCCAACATCGCCGGTCACTCGTGGATTGTCTGAATCGTAACCACGGTGCGTTGCTAAATCGAAAGCAATAGACAAACCCTTTTGCCCAGCCGCCAAGTTGCGTCGGTAAAAAGCATTCGACTCGGTTGCCGTAGAAAAGCCAGCGTACTGCCTAATCGTCCATGGACGATTAACATACATCGAAGCGTAAGGGCCACGCACAAACGGAGGCTCGCCCGGGGCGCTTCCCATGTGCGGGTAAGGATGCTTTACGCCACTCATGCTAATACCTCTTGCACTTGCTGCAGTGTCGACACTGAATCTTCAAACTGCCCCGCTACCAAAACGTGAACGTCGCTAGTAAAGCCCTTAAGCGCTTCTTCTAACTCGTCGGCATACTGTTTGTCGCTACCGCAAATACATACTACTTTAGAATCAACACTATCGCTAACCTGTAAGCCGCCAGCAGCAAAAAAATTAGCGGCGAATGTTTTGCGATTATTATGTTGCGCTAAATCACCGAGACAATGCAAGCGCACAGTCGTGTCATCAAGAGCCAAGGCCTGATAACGCAATTGCTCGAAATCTTCGGCGTGGCGATGCACATTAAGCGGCATCATTTGTGGCGACTGCGCGGCTTTACCGATATGCAGAGCCTCGCTAATCTGAAATACATTTGCACCGGCGACGCTAGCTGCAATGCAATCTTCGAAGCTCGACTGGCCGGTCAATTCGCAATCTTCAATCAAATCGCTGTAACTAATAATAAAATCTTGCTCGTCATCTGAAAAAACCGGCAATGCTTCAGGCACACTCTCGTCAAGCTGTGGATATTCACTGACTCCGGTCACCGCATCGACGCGAGTCGCGAAGCGTTGCTGTTGCGAAGCATATGTTTCAGCTATTTGTTCGCGCAACCAACCTTGCAACAAAACACCTGGCATTGAACCGCGCGATTCTATTTGTTGCATGAATTCAAAACCTTCTCCGACCAAGCGTGAAGTGTTTTCTTCAACCCAGTAACTGCCTGCAGTGGCATCTTGCTGCTGCATTAAACTGGACTCTTCCTGCAAGATAATCGCCACGCTTCGCGCTGCACGCCGCGCCAATTCAGAGGATTGGCCAAGCGCTTCGTCGAAACATGATGTGGTAACCACATCAACATTCGCCAACAATGCCGCAAAAGTTTGTTCGGTGCCGCGCAACATATTAGTATGCGGAGCGCACTGACTTATAGTTTGGCGTGAGGATATCGCATGAATGCGTGGCGTAATGTCTTCATCGACACCGTGCTCGGCCAGTACTTTGTTAAACAACAATTTGGCCGCGCGCAACTTAGCCACCTCAACAAAAATATCGCGTCCTACTGCGAGACGCAAAGTAACTCGACGCGCGACATCAGCGGCGCTAACTTCAAGTGCATCAGCCAACTCCAAATAATGGCTTAGAGTAGCCGCCATTACTCCGAGTTGTTGCGCATGACTCGCGCCAGCCATCTCGTGCACTTCGGTGCTCACGCAAAACACATTAGCCTTTGACATGTTCGCCTGCGCAAATTCGAACAACGATCGCGCCTGATGCTTCACATAATCAGGGCCACCAACCAACACGCCGTCTTTCGCTAAACACGACAAGGGGTCAAATCCGAAATCGAAACGCAACTCATTCAAATCACAGCCCTGCTGCCGCGCCAACGCAATCAACGGCGCCGCATTCGGCATCGCATTTGCCCCCGCGTCAAGAATGCACTCGACCATATTCAGATGCACGCCATCAAGAGCCTCTTGCCACGACGGTAAATCATAAGCCATCAACCCTTGATCACCGGCTGCCTCACTACCCTCCTCTGATTGCGGATGCAGCGCTAATCGCGCCGCTGCGTCAACGCACAACCATAAGCCATTAGTGCCGCCTGTTAAATCAAGTCGCGCATGATGTGCGCAATTAGACGGCAGCGCCATGTCGTAGCGCATGATGTTGGCGGTGGTGACAGTCATTACTAACTACTATTCTAACAACTCGCGCAACTCACTAACCACCACTTCGGGCACCTCGGCATGTACGTGATGCCCCACACCTGGCACACTCACCCACTTGCTATCGGCCAAACACTCAAAGCGTTCACGACCATGTGGATGGCGATGCATGTACCCGTGTTCTGGAGCAATAACCGTAGTCTTACATTTAACCCGCCGCGCCATTGCTTGCCAGTGTTCTTCGGTATAACGAATAGGATTAGGCCCGCGCAAGCGTGGATCTAGTTTTACCCGCCACATACCGTTATCTAACTCTTCTAAATAATGGCGCACGATGCGTTCGGCGCCGACGTCTGACAAGCCGGGGTTGTTTTGCTTAACGCGACTTTCAACAGCGGAACGCGACTCGAAGTCGCGAAATACTTTTTGTGGTTGGCGCTGGTGTTCGACCACACTGGCGAACTGCTCGATTTGAGTATTGGCATCAGCCGCGTAGCCACCTAATGCATCAATCAACATTAATTTGTTAAACAGCTCAGGATCCGCCGCCGCCAACATCAACGCAACTGTTCCGCCCAACGAATGCGCCACCACACAATCAGGTGAGATTTCATCCATAACTGCGAGTAAATCTTTGAAGTGGTCGAACTGATGGTAACTGCCATCGACCACGCGTGCGCTATCTCCGTGCCCACGCCAATCTAAACATAGCGGACGGCAAAATTCGCGCGCCGCCAATGCCACGTCTTCATAGGATTTGCCGCCGTCTAAAAAACCGTGTAGCAATAAAACCGAAGGACCGTCTCCGCCGTAGTCGTGTAGAGCTAGAGGAAGGCGGTCTTTGTTTACTGTTAAAGTATTAACCTGCAAACTCAATCAACGTCGAAAGAAACACCTTGAGCCAGCGGCAACTCAGTAGAGTAATTCACCGTATTGGTTTGACGGCGCATGTAAGCCTTCCAGGCATCAGAGCCTGATTCGCGTCCGCCACCGGTTTCTTTTTCGCCACCGAAAGCGCCACCGATTTCTGCACCCGAAGTACCGATGTTAACGTTAGCAATGCCACAGTCACTACCAATAGCCGACAAGAACTTCTCGGCGTGACGCATGTTTAACGTGAAAATCGCAGACGACAAACCTTGCGGCACATCGTTATGAATTTCAATTGCGTGATCGAGATCGTCGATGTCGATGATGTACATAATCGGACCGAAAGTTTCGTTTTGCACAACTGACCAATCATTTTGCGCAGTCGCAATCGCCGGCGTCATGTAAAAACCATTCGCGCAACCTTCAGGATAAACCTGTTCGCCACCACACAGAATTTCGCCGCCCATTTCTTTAACGGTGGCGATTGACTTAAGCACGTTATCGACGGCATCTTGGTCAATCAATGGCCCCATCAACACGCTTTCATCTAATGGGTGGCCAATATTTACACCGGCGTACATTGTCTTAAGGCGCTCAATCAATGGTTCACGCACACCTTTTTGCACTAGCACTCGACGAGTGGATGTACAACGCTGACCAGCTGTACCAACCGCGCCAAACATAATCGCGCGCGCTGCCATTTCGAGGTCGGCATCTTCGAGAACTACTACTGCGTTATTGCCGCCGAGCTCTAAGATTGTAGAACCAAAACGCGCCGCAACTTTTGCTGCCACGTGCGCGCCCATGCGGCATGAACCAGTTGCTGAAATTACCGGCAAACGCTTGTCGGCAGTCATCGCTTCGCCGACGGTATCGTCAGGGCCGACGACCATAGATAACACCGCGCCGAGGCCGTCCTTTTCTAAGATAGGTGCGCAAACTTTAGTCATTGCCAAAGCAGTTAGCGGAGTTTTCCATGATGGCTTCCATAAAGTTGAATCGCCACAGATCATTGCGAGCATTGAATTCCAGGCCCAAACTGCAGACGGGAAGTTGAACGCTGAAATTACGCCAATGGTGCCAATTGGGTGCCACTGCTCGCGCATCGCATGTTGCGGACGCTCGGAGTGCAGTGACAAACCGTAAAGCATGCGCGACTGGCCTACCGCGAAGTCGGCGATGTCGATTGCTTCTTGAACTTCGCCTAAACCTTCTTGCAGAATTTTGCCCATTTCTAATGACACGATTTTACCGAGCGGTTCTTTGTACTTGCGCATCGCCTCGCCCATTAGGCGCACATATTCGCCGCGCGCTGGAGCTGGTAGTTCGCGCCACTTCAAGAATGCAGCGTGCGCCTCGGCCGATACCTTTTCGTAGTCAGCAGCTGTGGCTTGGGTAACGCTGCCGATTTGCTCGCCAGTTGCCGGCGAATAAACGGCAAGTTCTTCACCGCCACATTCAAGCCATTCGCCGCAGTACGCGCCGGATTGCTGGCCGTCGATGCCGAGTTCTTTAAGGAATGAGAGGTCTAAAGAGGATGCTGTAGAAGTCATGGTTGGATATTCTAGCATGTCGGCGTTAGCAGAGATTAGATGCTCAATCTAGCGTTTGTTCTTCGCCAAGAAGCCAATCGAGAGAAAAATGAGTCCAAGAATCCAAACCCCAGATGATTCCGTAGATATCGCCATTGCCAAGCATCAGGCTTTCGCTTTTGCCATCTTGCATTTGGCTTAGCGTCACATTGGCTTCTTGTAAAGAAGCTGCAAAAGGGATGATGTCTTCGCTGTTACTCCTGCAACCACAGATGAAGTGCAGCAGTAGTGCGATGAATGCGATTCTAAATATGTGCAATTTCATTTATACGTGGCATTCATCTTTAATTACTTTGAGGGTAAAGTCGTTAATTGAAAGCCGCGACTATCCCTGCAGCCACCCCCGCCAATACCCCTGAAAGCATTGCTCCGAGAATAAGCAATATAATAGCAGCTGGTATTGCTGCTATTGACCACTTGATCATGAAGACCACCATTGACCCAAAGGGCATCTGAATATCCGTTACCACTATTTCGCTCTTTACCATAATTTTTTCCTTTTGATTGTGTCATGCTGTAACGCATAACATGTCTTAGATAGACCCGCATAAGCAGAGTTGCTCATGTTAGACAGGTTGCTCTCATTTATCAAATAACGACCTTACCTTTCACAATCACCAATGTCAAGGAATGATAGCATGACCGCTTAACCTGTATATTAATAGGATGGAGAATAGTTAGATGACTTGATTAAGTTATTTACCAACCGTTTCCTTGCCTTCGCCGCCAAACTTTGTAGCCAAATAATCAATAATCAATCCTATAACGGCGCCTTCAGCAGCAAACCAAAATGGTGAGCTTAATATACCGGCTTCACCGAATAGAGATGTCATCATCGATTGCAAATCATCAAACGCAAACAATACCAACACAAAGTTCATCGAAGCTCCTAATAGCGGAGCGCGAAGCCACCAGGGGAAAGGTATTTTAAATATTGGGTGGTAAGTTAAAACACCGAACACGCCAATAATTGCGCCAACTGTTGTGTACCACAATAAAACTCCCCAGCGAATCATCACCCCGACATCCGGCAAAAAGTAAGCCAAAAAGATAAAACCGAAGAGTCCAAACAAGAAACCTGTTGCTTTACCAATCGCGATACGCGTAATAAGTGATGGATTACCGAACATCGATTATCTCCTTTTGTTTATTGTTGTTCTTCAGGGACTTTGTAGTGCTTTCGCAGACGTTGCAGCTCTTCTTTCATTTCCTCGATGCGTTCTTTTTGTGCGGTGTCGTCATAGATGCTCTTCATCTCGTCAGGATCTTTCTCGTGGTCATAAAGTTCCCACTCCTCGCCTCCCGGCACGTCCTCTCCGTAGAAGCGAATCAGTTTGTAACGCTTGGTCTCTACCCCCTCATGACGGCGTACCGAGTGCACGCCAGGATACTCATAGTAGTGGTAGTAAAGGGACTCTCTCCAGTTCGCCGGAGTGGTACCTTGCATAAGAGGGACAAGAGTCTCGCCCTGCATATCTTCAGGAAAAGGAACCCCTGCCATATCTAAAAAGGTTTCAGCAAAATCGATATTCTGCACCAAATCATCATTGCGTGAGCCAGGTGTGATCACTCCCGGCCAGCGTGCCAATAGCGGAGTTCGAAACGACTCTTTGTACATGAAACGTTTATCAAACCAGCCATGCTCACCAAGGTAAAATCCCTGATCCGACGAATACATGACCACGGTATTTTTATCGAGACCGTTATCTTTTAGATACTTCAAGATGCGGCCAACGTTTTCATCCACACCTGCAATACAGGCGAGATAATCTCGCATATACCACTGGTACTTAAGTCGGATGAGTGCCTTCGTGTCCCCTGCATCAATCTTGGCTAACTCCGCTTGTCGTTCCGGTTGGTTCGACTTAACATCCAAAATCATATCCATGGTCTTTTCGATAGACATATCTTGATTGTGCGCTGCACTACCCCTTCCCTCGTAGCTGTCAAAAAGAGTGTCGGGCTCCGGGAATATCCGGTCTTTGAACTTCTCTTTCCAACGCTCGGTAGGATGCCAACGACGGTGCGGAGCTTTGTAATGCACCATCGCTATGAAGGGCTTGTCTTTGTCTCGACCGTTCTTCAGCCAATTGAGCGCACGGTCGGTAATGACATCGGTCGAGTGCTCACCCGGGTATGCTGTCTTTCCTTCTT